>ERZ1034739.194-NODE-194-length-20266-cov-11.381228_pt1 | contig 20266 bp, 18 predicted proteins | sample MGYA00520636_ERZ1034739 | MGnify/ENA primary metagenome ERZ1034739 (study PRJEB33766, sample SAMN09781703) | gut metagenome | biome: gut microbiome | host: Homo sapiens | place: Madagascar | study: EMG produced TPA metagenomics assembly of the PRJNA485056 data... | reverse complement strand
TATGTAGGGTGGGCTCACTAGCCCACCTGTAAATAAATAATTATGTTATATTAATAATATGCCAGATTATCTTAGACATTATATACCTAATTCTATTGTTTTTATAACTATAGTTACATATCATAGAAACCCATTACTTATAAAAAATATTAATAATTTGAGAATAGCATTTAAAACCTGTCCATATAAATTTGATATTTTAGCCGCTTGTGTTTTGCCTGACCATTTGCATCTATTGATAAAGCCAAATAATATAGAACAATTATCAAAAATTATTTCTTCTATTAAATATTGTTTTTCTAAATCAATAATAAATATCATCAAACCAGAAACTAGCAGGAGAGAAAAAGGTATTTGGCAAAGAAGATTTTATGACCATATTATAAGGTCGGAAGAAGATTTAAACAGACACATAGATTATATACATTACAATCCTGTCAAACACGGTTTAGTTAAAGCGAGCAAAGATTGGGAATATTCGTCATTTAGTAAGTATGTGAAAAATGGTCAATATGAAGAAAACTGGTGCAATTTTGAAGATAAATACAATATAAATGATTTAGATTTGGAATGAATAAGTTTTAAATAAAAGTAGGGTGGGCTCACCAGCCCACCTATAAAGGTTGACAAATGGTAAATAATAATAGTAAATGATATAGTTAAAGTCACCTTGAGAAAGTGCCGATACTCTTAGAGGTTTGAAACGGTTCTTAGCTATTTAGTTGAGAGCCGTTTTTAATACAATTTTAAAGGTGGGCTAGTGAGCCCACCCTACTTTTACTCGTCATTTCAGCATGACGACCTATCTTTACAAGCTTTTTCTTTCAACTTCTTCTTTTGTTGAAACTTCAATAATATCGCCAATTTGAATGTCATTGAACTTGCTGAATGAAATACCACATTCAAAACCTTGTGCAACTTCTTTAACGTCATCTTTAAAACGTTTCAACTGGTCAATTGCACCACGGAAAATTTCTTGGCCGTCGCGGTATAATACAGCGTCTTTAGAACGAACAATTTTACCTTCTGTAACATAACATCCTGCAATCTTGTTAGTCTTGCCGATTGTGAATACTTGACGAACTTCAGCTTTACCAAGTTCAACTTCCTTAACTTCAGGTTCAAGAAGTGATAACAATGTTTTTTCAATATCTTCCAACAATTGGTAAATGATATCGTATTTCTTGATTGTTACACCTTCGCGTTCAGCTGATGCCATTGCGTTTGAGTCTTCTTTTACTGTGAAACCTAAAATCAACGCATTTGATGCTGAAGCCAACATAACATCTGCTTCTGAAATATCACCAACACCAACGTGGATGATTTTTGTAGTGATTTCTTTAGATTCAACACCTGCGATAGCTTGAGCCACAGCCTCAGCAGCACCGTGAGTGTTTGCTTTGATAATCAAGTTCAATTGAGGAATATCTTCGTCGCTTGCCACAGATTCACGTCTGATGTGTGCAGGTAACATAGCCTCTAATCTCTTGTCACGTTCTTTTTCTTTTCTTTCAGCAACAATAGATTTCATTTCTTTTTCGTTTTTAACAACTTCAAAATGGTCGCCAGCTTGAGGAACTTCTGACAAACCTAATACCTCTACCGGTGTTGAAGGTTCAGCTTTTTGGATTCTTTCTCCGCTATCTGATAGCAATGCTCGAACCCTACCGCAAGCTGTACCAACTACAATACAATTACCTGCTCTTAATGTTCCGTTTTGTACAAGCAATGTTGCAACAGGACCTTTACCTTTATCTAGGTTTGCCTCAATAACAACACCTGATGCCTCAGCTTTAGGGTTTGCTTTCAAATCTTGAACATCAGCTACAAGCAAGATATATTCTAACAATTCATCAATACCAGTACCTTGCAAAGCTGAAACCTTAACTGTGATTGTATCACCGCCCCAATCTTCTGGAACAAGTCCGTGTTCTGTCAATTGTTGCAATACTCTATCAGGGTTTGCGCCCGGTTTATCAATTTTGTTCACAGCAACGATAATAGGAATCTCGGCAGCTTTTGCGTGGTTAATCGCCTCAATTGTTTGTGGCATGATACCATCATCTGCTGCTACAACCAAAATTGCAATATCAGTAGCTTTTGCACCACGAGCTCTCATTTCTGTAAATGCTTCGTGACCAGGAGTATCTAAGAATACAATTTTTCTTTCCTTGTCGTTATCTAGGTATACTGTGTAAGCACCGATAGATTGTGTAATTCCACCGACTTCTGTTGCTACAATTTTGTGTTTTGATGCTCTGATACTATCAAGTAATGTTGTTTTACCGTGGTCAACGTGACCCATAATACTGATTACCGGAGCTCTTTTCTTTAATAATTTCTTGTCAACTTCAGATAAAGCTTTCGCTTTTTCTTCTTTTTCAAGTTCTTGTTCTATGTATGCATCTAAATCTTCCTCAAGAACTTCAAGTCCATATTCGGCACAAACTTTTTTGATTACATCAATATCAATAAGTTGGTTTACTGTTGCCATAATTCCGTTCAACATCAAGAATTTAACAATTTCAGCAGGAGTTCTTTTGATTTTTTCAGACAATTCAGAAATAGTCATTGCCTGATTTACAACGATTTGTTTTACTTCTTCAATTTCCTCAACTTTTTGGACTTTCTTTTTATGGTGTTGAGCAGCTGCTTTTTCTAGTGAAATTCTTTCTTGTTCTTCTTTTTTAGAGTTGAAATCTTTTTCTTTTTTCTTACCATCAGTGCGACGTTTAGAATTGCTGTTAGGTGTTCCAGATTTGTTTTCGTAGATTTCTTGAGGGATAATTCTACGTTGTAAAGGTTTTTTACCTGCAAAATCTTTACTTTCACCTGTTGGCTTTTCACCTTTTGAAAATTTTCTTTCGCCTGCCGGTCTTTCTCCTCTTGGAGTGAATTTTTTATCATCTTTGTTAAACGGTCTTTTCCCACCGCGTTCAGGTCTTTCAGGACGAGAACCTTCAGTTACAGGAGGTTTTTTAGGCGCACGACGAACAATTTCCAAACGACTTACAGGTTTTACAACCTCAACTTTTGGTCTTTCGACCTTTTCAATTCTTGGAACTTTTTCAATTAAAGGTTTCTTTTCCGCAGGCTTTGTTTCTTTCTTTTCCTCAACTACAGGTTCAGGAGCTTTAGCTTTTTTTACAACAAAAGCTTTTGGCTTAGTTGTTTTTTTAACTCCGCCGTTTGCAATAAAGTCCTTTAGTCTTTTGATTTGGTCTAGTGTAACAGTGCTTGAATGAGTCTTTCCGGTTATACCCATTTGTGTGAACTTTTCTACGACTTCCTTGCTCGCAAGTCCAAGTTCTTTTGCCAACTCACTTATTCTAACTGTTTCGTAACTCATCTAGTAACTGTCCTTTCAATTCGTTTGGTAGGTTCGCTTTCAGGTGCTTGCCTAATTTACCTTTTTTAAAAGCGGATTCTATGCAAGATTTATTATAACAAAGATATGCCGCTCTGCCAAATGTCTTGGAATCAGGGTTAATGACGATATTTTTGTGCTCGTGTTCGGCAGTGATTTTTATTAAATTTTCTCTGTCTTTAACTTGCCAACAACCGATACAACGTCTTTCTGTCACTTGTACCTCTTATCCGACTTGAGCCAATTTTTCTAACTTCAATTTTTGGTCATATTCAACCAACAAATCAATAAGTTCGTCCAATTCGCCATCAATAACAGTCCATACGTTCAAATTGTGGTTCAATCTGTGGTCTGTTAATCTACCTTGAGGGAAGTTATATGTTCTTATACGTTCTGATCTGTCGCCTGAACCTACTTGAGAACGTCTAAGGTCTGTGATTTCCTTCGTTTGTTTCTGAACTTCCATATCATAAAGCTTAGCTTTCAAGATTTCCAAAGCACGTTCTTTGTTTTGTAATTGAGAACGTTCTTCCGTACAGAAAATCATAATTCCTGTAGGTTTGTGGAAAACTCTGGCTGCGGTTTCAACTTTGTTTACGTTTTGACCGCCGGCACCGCCTGATCTTGCAGTTGTAATTTCAACATCGTTCATATTCAAATTAACTTCAACATCATCAACCTGTGGCATAACTGCAACAGTCGCAGTTGAAGTGTGAACTCGACCTTGAGATTCAGTTGCCGGAACTCTTTGAACTCTGTGAACACCTGATTCGTATTTTAGTCTTGAGTAAATGCTGTCACCTTTCATAGAGATGATAACTTCTGAAACGCCGCCTGCTTCGCAATCTGTTTTACTCAAAATTTGAGTTTGCCAACCCATTTTGTCAGCATATCTCAAATACATACGCATCAAATCTCCTGCAAAGATGTTTGCCTCATCTCCGCCAGCTCCCCCACGGATTTCAAGCATAATATCTTTGTCATCCATTGGGTCGCGAGGAAGTAACAAAACTTTCATTCTTTCTTCGTATTCAGGAATTTTTGCTTCGTTTTCTTCCATTTCGGCTTTCAAAAATTGACGCATTTCTTCGTCTTTTTCTTCATGCAACATTTGTTTTGCATCTTCAATGGCTTCTGTTGTCTTTTTCCATTCGTAATAAAGGTTTACTGTTTCTTCCATAGATTTTCTTTGTTTAGACAGGTCTCTAAACTTGTTGTAATCCTGAATTACTGCAGGGTCAGACAACGTTTCGCCTAATTCTTTATATTTCTTCTCAATTTGAAGAATTTTGTCTAACATATCTTTCATACGTAGATAATAACAAGAACATGATTTTTTTACAAATTACGTTCCAGTTTGATGGAATATCCGCAAATTTTACAGATTTTTTGAAATTCTTCAAGTTTGAGTGAATTGCGTCGGATTTTGCAAGAAAACGTACTTTGGGGTATTTTTTCACCATTTTCTTTTTTTAGGTCTTTTAACAGCATTTTTTGCGTAATGTGCCCTTTTGCCATTACAAGACGCATAATTTCATCATTGTTCCAATCCGTGATGTTCATACCAATGAGTATAATTTATTGCGAATATAATTCAAATAATGTATTCTAATATTTAATAATTCAATATAATATTGAATATATCAATATTGTGTTAAATAACAAAAGGAGGGTATATGAAAACAACCTTGATAAAAAATAGCGGCTTCACTTTAGCAGAGGTACTAATTACATTAGGAATAATAGGGGTAGTTGCAGCAATGACTATTCCTACGTTGATGACTAATTTAAAGGCGCAAAAACTTCATTCGCAATTTTTGAGGTCATATTCGCTTGTTCAACAGGCTTTTAAACACATGGAAGCAGATGATGTATCTCTCAATCCGAAAGATTATCCGACAAGGACTTTTTATAAAACTTATATGAATTATTTCACAGGTACGTCTGATTGTGGATTTTATGGTGAAAAATGTAGAGGGGCTGCAGGTACAGCATATAAAGGAATGGATGGTACAAATGGTCATTCAGAAGATAATAAGATTTCAATTTTGGATGATGGACAGTTTTTGTTGAAAGACGGAACTTTGATTATCGTTGAAAATGCAAGTCAAGGAATTTGGGTGCATGTAGATCTCAACGGTTACAAAAATCCGCCAAATGTTTTTGGGTATGATTTGTTTACTTTTGAGTTTCGAGATGGAGAATTGAGGACAATGGGGGATGCAGAGACTTCGTATTCTGATTTGGATAAATATTGTAATTTTACCGGAACTACAAAGTTTAACGGTATTGCGTGTGCGCATTATGCCAAGTCTGATTCTGAATACTTTAAACGAGTAGTAAAAGAATTTAAACCTAAAAAATAAATTTTTCCAAAACAAAAGGCGGTAGTGATGTTACCGCCTATTAACCAGATTTACACTATGTAAGTGTTCAGAAAGGATTTTTGTTTCATCCAAAATGGATGACTATTAGCCCTCACCAAGATTCAAATGTGAGAACTGTACAATTTTGTTTTTACCACGTTTTTTAGCATTGTATAAAGCGTGTTCTGCATATCTGATGATTGTATTTGCATCTTCTTCCGTATCAGGTAAGCAAGGGAATGTCGCAATACCACCTGAAATTGTGATAGGGTGGCGTTCTTCTTCGCCTGCAGGAATAAATTCCATTTTTTCAATATCTTTACGGAATCTTTCAGCAAATAAAAATGCGTTATCTTCTGATGTGTTAGGAAGAACTACGATAAATTCTTCATCTCCATAACGAGTAATAATATCTTCTTTTCTTATTAATTGTTTCAATTTATCAGCGATAGAACGAAGTAAAACATCTCCCCATTCATAACCGTAGATATCGTTTACGACTTTGAAAAAGTCTAAATCAAATAATAATAAAGATAATGGTGTTGAATAACGTTTAGCACGAGAAATTTCTTGTTCCATACGTTCTAACAGGTATCTTCTGTTATGCAAGCCTGTTAATTCATCGGTTGTAGATAGAGTTTTTAATTTGTCTCTCAATTCTTTGATTTTCAACATGTTTTTAACACGTACAACCAATTCTTGGTTATCAACAGGTGTTTTTATGTAATCAAACGCTACAGCACGTACTGTTGCACCCTTAAAAGTTTCTCCAATAAACAAAATTGGAAATTTGAACTTTGTAACCATAAGTACATCTTTGATATTTGGAACGCTTTCCACGATGATAACTCCAGGGTTCAAAGTTTCATAATCTTTTATATTCGCAGCATCTTCCAATCTAACGTTAGAGTCTTCAATGTTTGATACGACATCAGCGATAGCGGAAGATTTTTTATCTGTGTAAATTATAATATTCTTCATAACCTTTCCTTTCTCTTACAAAGTAGCATATTGAGCACCTAGGGGCAAAATCGTTACGTTTGTTAATATTTAAAATCAACTAAAAAGATGGGGGGATTTTTAGTAATTGATGTTAGAATGTGTATTATTTTATTTATGGTGGTGTATTATGGATTTTTCGGTACAAAATAACAAAGAACGAAAATTTTTCAAAAAAGATTTTTCAAGCGTCAAAGAACTTTTAAATCGTGTGCGTATTGCATTATTGACAGGCGGAAAAGTTTCAATAAAAGATTTGGAGCTTGATGGAATTATTGACTTTATTAAAGGGCAGACTTTTATCTATATATCATTGTTTCAAGAATTTAATTCGCCAATCAGGTGGGGTTCATGCAGAGCAAATCTTGAAGATACAATTAATCGTGATATTGAAAAATTAAGAGGATATAAAACTTTTTCAAATTTTGATATTAAAAATAGTGAAAAATGTCGAATTATGCTTGAATATGTCACAGAACAGACTCCTGTTGATATTGGCAAAATCGTAAAAGATAAGTTCACCGACTCTCGTTTTGAACCGGGGATTACAGGAATAAAAGTGGTTTTGCAGAATAATGCGTATTTATATATGCCGACAGATGCGTGGGTTTTTAGCCAAATGACTCTATCGTTGGCATTTAATACTATTTTGCGAAAAACTTATATCAAAGATATGACAAACCGCATTTCTGAGCGTATTGCAATTTTGCGAAAAACTCCTCACGAATGTTATTTGATAAAAAGTCATACCTTTGTAACTTATCATGACGAAGTTTTACCTTTATATCGTGGAAACGTTTTATATGAATATTCTCCTGAAGATATTAAAAATCAAGCTTTGGCAGGAGCTGATTGGACTTTGAAATATCAAAAGGAAAATGGTCAGTTTTTATATTATTACGATGCAAAAGAGGATAACTATGTTGACCATGAGCATCCGGAACGTCCTGCAGATAATCTTTATTACAACGATTTGAGACACTGTGGTGGTATTGTTACTTTAATTAGGGCATATCAATTGACTGGTGATAAAAAATATATAGAGGGTGCTAAAAAAGGATTAGACTTCAGTGTTACTTTAACTAAAGAACACGATTATAACGGTAAAACAGCAGGCTATATTTTTTATAACAAGAAAGCAAAACTTGGCGGTACTGGCATGATTCTTGTTGCAATGATGAAATATCGCAATGAAACCAATGACAAGTCTTATGATGAATATATAAAAATGTATACAAGGCATTTGCTGTCTCGAATTTATAAAACAGGGGAGATTTTAGGATATTATATTCATCCTAAGTTTCAAAATGGTCAACCGCTTGTTGATATGACTGATGAAGAACGTAGAGATACCTTCTCTTTTTATTACCCAGGAGAAGCCTTGTTGGGGTTAGGGTTGGTCGCTAATTATTTTAAAGAAGATGAAGAATTAACAGAAGACGTCTTGGAAAAAGGGCGTTTGGCGCTTGATTGGATTGTTGATGAAAGACCAAAAATTTATGCAGATTTATTTACAGCATTACCATCTGATGCGTGGTTAATGCAGGCGATTGAAGAATGGGCAACCAATCCTGATTTCAGAAAAGAAAATTATATAAATTTTGTTCTTGGTGATGCTCAAACTATGATGGAGCACACGTATACGAAGGACGATTCACCATATATAGATTATGAAGGCGGATATTATTACAATTATGGCGACCACTTCTATCCGGATGGTTCGCGTTCTGAAGGTTTGGTCGGAGCATATTATCTGGCTAAAAAACTCGGAATGGATGAAAAGGCTCAGACAATTTTAGAATATTGCAGAAAAACTGCGCAGTCTCAAATGTTGTTATTTAATAGTGATAAAAATAACTATGCTCACAAAAATCCAGAAAAATCAAAGGGTGGAATCAGGTTCAAAGCTACAAGGCAGTGGATTAGAGTGGATTCAATCCAACACGTAGCTTGTTTTTACTTTAGATTATATTTTGCGGAAAAAGGTATTTCTGCGAAGTAGGGTTGTCCTGTCGCCCTGAACAGTGAAATGATAGAGGTTGTAGTTGATAAATGTAGGGTGGGCTAACCAGCCCACCTTTATCACTATGTCATTCCGAAATAATTTCGGAATCTCAAATCAAACATATTAGTCTAATGTTACAAAATCTTAATAAACTCCTTCGATTTTTTAAAGTTTCGGCTCAAATAAGCCGTAAACATGAGTACGATACGAAAATGATTGAAAGGAATTGTTAAGCACTATGGGTATGGCAGCATCACAAGCCAGATTGTTAAGCATTACTGCAAGACTCTCAAACAATGAGATGGAACAGCAGTCTATTGCTTACTCTAAGCAACGTCTTTCTGATAATTCAGAACAGATTAATGATGCTTACTTAGAAGCTTTGAACAAAACTAAATATCAAGTTTTGACAGGTTATAACAATTCAGAAGCAAATTACGCTGATTTAACTTACAATCAAATTACCGGTTGTAATACTGTTGCAAATGGCAAACAATACCTTGTAAAAGATAAAGAAGGTAAAGTTTTAGTAAATTCTGCTGTAGCAAAAGCTTATGATAATAATAACGGTGATTTTAACAGATTTTTAAGAGATATGGGTTATACTCAATCCGATATTGATGTTTCAAAAGTTACAGAATCAAAAGAAGCTGTTCACGAAGCTTGGGATAAATATTTGGCATCAGTTGGTAAAAGTATTGACGATAATGATGGCGAACATATTTTAGGTTTTGATTATACATCATTTAGTAAAGATTCTTATGACGGATATCCTACTTATGATACAGCTTATGCTGCAACAAAAGACGGCCAAAATATTGACTTATTCAAAGATAGCAATGGCTACTACAAAGAAAGATATGCATTAGAGGCAAGAACTGTAGAAAATGACGATGGAACAACTTCAACTGTTGTATGTTACCAAACTGAAGACCAACAAGGTACAGATGATTACAACGTTGTAAATGATGTAACATATAACACAGAAACTAAAAAATTCACTTACAAAAACCAAGAAGGTAATGATGTTGAAGTTGATGCACTTTATGCAGACCCTAGTGAAAATTTAATTAGTGAAAGTTACAAAAATTACCTTACAAAACAAGCTGACGGTTCATTTGTTTCAGAAGGCGGAACAAGCTATGATGTTACAAAATCATCAAAAGCTTTGAATTTTGAAGGTACAACAACTGCGCAACGTGAATTATATGACTATGCAGTATCAATCACAGAAGCTTATTATAATGACAAAGTTTCAGGAACTTCTCAAAATCTTAAATATGACAAAGAAATGGTTAATTACTATAAAAACATATTTAACGAAATGAGAGCAAGTGGTTTTACAACAACTCAAAATGAAACAAATTTGAAAGAATATGACTGGTTCGTTAAACAATTAAAAGCAGGCAACTTGGTATTGTCATATTATTCAACTTCTGAAAAATCATTTATCAATACAACTTTAGATGATGATTCTTCAATCACAGAAAAAGAAGACAAATCAGCTATGGCAATAGCAGAACAAGAATATCAAACAAGAATGGACAAATTGGAAAGTCAAGATAAACAATTTGACTTGCAATTGAACAAGCTTGAATCAGAACACAATGCATTACAAACTGAATATGATTCTGTAAAGAAAGTAATCAGTAACAATGTTGAAAAATCATTTAGTATTTTTAATGCATAATACAGATTAACAATTTATTATTTATATTTTCCCCTACAATTATTTTTCGTAACTTTTCCCTACCGCTGTTTCAAGCGGTATTTTTTTGTCCTCACCGGACGGGGTATTATGCTACTAACCATGGTGCGTTTTGTTATTCAATTGCGCTCCGCGGAGAACCGCCAATAATCCGATAGTTCCCACAGGTCGAGAGTCGAGTGTGGAGAGGGGATCAATGTCTTTAGTTATTAGTAGGTCGGCATTGCTATGTAGACTTTTCTACACTTTTATCGACTTTTTTAATTTTTAAAATGTCATTTTCAATCTGCATTTCAATAAAATCTTTTTCAGGGTCAATTTTTAATAATTCAATAATGACTTTGGGTATGAATAAAGACCATCCATTGCCGGTTCTAAAGAATTTTCGTTCCATATATATCACCATCTGTTACATTGTCTATAACATGTACTTTACAAAAGATGGGATATGTTTTATATTATAACATGTTTATAACCAGTTATATATAGAAAGGATTTGTATGAGGGTTTTTGCAAAAATAGATTTTTCAAAAGGTGTTGCGTGCGTAAAGAGTCTTGGTTTTACACTTGCAGAAGTCCTGATTACATTAGGAATTATTGGTGTAGTAGCAGCAATGACTATACCTGTTTTGATGACAACTTTTGCAAAAAATAAAACCGAAACTCAATTAAAAACTTTCTATTCTAAAATCAATCAAACAGTAAAGATGTCTATCGCGGATAACGGTGACCCTGAAGGTTGGGTTACTTCTAACAAGACATATACTTATGATGAAAATGTTGAATTTTTAAAAACCTACATTTTCCCTTATATGAAAAATCTTGGTTATGAAGATTGTTCAGGCTCAGGCGGTCCGAGAGTTTGTATATATCTGATGGATGGCGGTATTATGTCATTTCGTATTGACGGCAATGGTGGTGATATTGCTTATTTTACCAATATCGATAAAGAGAAAGTGTTGAATTATTATAAAAATAATGTTGCAATTGTGAATCGCTCACGCTATGGTTTTACATTCCAGTTTGCAAAGTTTGGGCGAAATAGAGATGAGATATTATCGCAAAATTTTGTTGAGCCTTATGTTTATCTGTGGCAGGGAACACGAGAACAATTGCTGGATGAAGGTCAGTCGTTAGGTTGTTATAAAGGATGTACATATTGTGCATATTGTACAAAACTTATACAGTTGAACAGTTGGAAGATTCCAAAAGATTATCCTTGGTAAGGCGGAGGGCAGAAAGGCTAGAGGTCAATGTCACCCTGAACTGCGGATTTTGGCAAGTGCGCCGTGTGAACGGAGTGAACCCAGCACGTCTTGGCGAGAACTGCGTTGAGTTTTGTGAGCAGAGGCTGAAAGTTGGGGCGTTCAGACCCAACTGCAACGCCGTTTAATGCGAACAAAATAGGTCGAGCCGCCAATAATCCAAGACTATTTCAGGGTCTCTAATATTACAAATTTTGTATTAGACTAAGATGCTTTATTTGAGATTCCGAAACAAGTTCGGAATGCCATAGTGATAATGGTGGGCTGGTGAGCCCACCCTACACTAAAATTTGCTTTGAATGGCAATTCCTGATTATTGAAAAGATTCTGAATCAGCTCAGCCTGCGCCCGCATACAGGCTCACTCGTTTCGCTCTAGCTCAACGGTTCGCTTTGTAAAGTTCAGAATGACATAGACCTAAGTGCTTGTCAGTTAAATCTTTTAATCCTACAACTTCTTCAGTTCAGAAATTGTTGGGTCGAGGAGTCTTCTGCCAACATTTTCAAACGAAATTGAGCAAAGTGTTTTGTTTCCGTATTTGATAATCTTTTCTACTACACCACGACCGTACCTTGGGTGTGTTACACTATCTCCTTGTTGGAAATCCCCTGATTCTTCTGTAGGTTCTTGTTCTGCAGGATATACAGGTACAACAGGTGTTTGTTCTTCAATATATGGAGATTCCTGATAATCATCAGTTATTTCAGGCTCTTGCTCTTCATATATACTTGAAGGTTGCGCGATTTGATTATCGTCAATAAAATTCAAATCATCTTCAGTTAGTGCAGTGCTATCCTCATCAAGTGGTTCATCTGTCAAATCTTCTTCATCAAAACTCTGTAAATCCTCTTGTTCCGGTAGTGGGTCGAGTTCCAAATCATCTTCTGTCAGTCCTTGATCTTCTTCACTAATCGATTCATCGTCCAAAATATTTGAAACAGGTTCTACAATGTTTTTATTATTGTCTTCCACAGATTCTTGAGGAAGCTCGATTGCAGGTTCATCAATGATACCGGATTCTTCAATTTGCGGAATTTCTTCATCTATAACTGTTTCTTCTTGTGAAAAATCAGAAATTTCTTCTTGCATTGGTGCATATTCTAAGGTCTGTTCTTCTTGTGTAGATTGAACAACATCATCTTGGGTTAATTCAGGTGCAAGGTTTACAGGTGTTTTGTTACCGTATTCATCGGTTTTAACAAGTTGCATATTGTCACTGATTGGTACAAATTGATATTTGTCGCCCAAAACATCTTCTAACGTCAAATCAAGCTCTAAATCACTCATATCAACGATAAATGAAATTCCTTGCGTAAGTTTACCAAATGCGATACACTCATCAGAGTTTAATTTATTTAAAAACGTATTATATGCTGCAAAATCGTGATTTATATCGTTTGGTGTGAATAATAAAATATTTTGTGCGTGTTGTTTTAATTCTTGTGCGTATTTATATGAAGAACTTACAAGAATTGTTGTAAATACATGGTTATTATTTATAAATTGTTTCAATAATTTTTTGTCTGAATTGTTATCAGTTAGTGGTGCAAAGAAATAAATATATTTTTCATACTCAGTCAATGCTTGGTGAATAAAAGACATTACTTCTTTTTGCAAAGGTTCGTTTATATCTTTTATGTCAATAATTGAACAATTCTTTTCGTTTAATTTTTCTTTAAATGCCAAAACTTCTTCTTTAGTATTTGCGAAAACGTTAGCATCTCTATATTTAAGCAATTTATTTTTCAAAAGTGCTAATTCCGGCATCTGAATATCTTTGTATTGGTTTGCAACAACGTCAACAAAGTTATCAATCGGCAAAAATTTAAAATCAAGAGTATCTATATATTGTTGAACTGCATAAAAAATATCTTGAATAACCGCTTTTGTTGGTGCATCAACTTCTGCCAACTCGTACTCAAAAATATAGTCAATCATTTTTGAATTAAGCGGAAGTTTAAAATCTTTAGAAAATACGATTTTCGGATAATCTTCAAATAAATTGCAAGTATCAACAATTACACTCTTTTCCTTCATTTGGAACAATTGTCTTACGCAATTTGAAATAAAAGTTTTTTTGTTGGAATCTTTCTCAACAAAAATTGTAAAATTTCTTTCAAAAACAGAGATGTCAAGGCTAAGCATTTCATCTTGTTGAGCAAGATTACCTATTTTAACCGGTGTTTCAATCGGCAAAAGATTCAACAATTCTTCGGCAGCCAAAAAAGATAATTCAGAATCCATATTCGGAACAGAACCGTCATAATTATCAACAACACCGTCAGGAGTGAATGTAAACAATAATTTCGCGATTGCGTAGTTGTTTATCGTGTCAGATTTCAAATTGACAAATTGGGCAACGTAAGATTTTTCATTTGAACCTAAGATGATAAATCTTCCAAGTATCGGATTTTCAGTTTCAGCATAAGATAACTTCACTAAATTATTCTTAATTTCAAGTAATTTCATTTGTGCCCTCTCTGTTTTTCCTAAATTGTACCATAAAAGTTAAGAAATATAACAAATTGCAAACTTACTTAATACAAAGCTCATCTTCCAATTTGTTGTAGATGTCAATTGTAATCGGACAAATTTTTAAATCTCTGTCAACAAGGCTTTTTATAGTTTGTCTGTAGCATTGAAGTAGTGCCTCATTTAATCCGTTTGCTCCTTGCAATTTGTCGCGAATTGGTTGAGCAAGTTCTGGTTCTCTTGTGCGAGTTTCGATTTTGTCTGCAAGGAAAATTATTTTTTCAAAATTGCTCATTTCGACTTTTCCGATGGTATGCCACCTGATAGATGATAGAATTTCATCATCTGTTACACCAAAGTCTTTTTCTGCAACAAATGCGCTAACAGGTGCGTGCAATGTTTTATAATTCATTTTTTCAATATCTTCAACATCTAAGTGGTAATCTTCAATTATAGATAATAATTTCTCTGTAGAAAAACATTTCGCACAATCGTGCAATAATCCTGCAATATAGGCTTTTTCGGAATTTAAATTATATTTTTGTGCCAAATCTTTAGCGCAATCTGCTGTGCCTAGTGAGTGTTCATAACGTTCTTCGTTCAAATTCTTCTTCAACCACTCTAACAATTCTTTTGTACTAATTTTTATATAATCCATTTTTTAAAATGTACTCCTTTACTGAGTTTGGAACATAATGTGAAATATCTTCACCGCATTTTATTTTTTCTCTCAATTCAGTGGATGATATATCTTTAAAAGGCAGAGTTTGAAAATCAAAATCGTACCCTTTTTCTTTTAGATAATCATACTTTGAACTTTTAAAATTGTCTTCCCTTATAAACACGATAAATTTTAAAAGTTTTTTTAATTTATCTGTTTCGTACCAAGATTCAATTTTGGCAAAAGCATCTGTTCCTATGATAAATTTGATTTTGCTATTGAGTTTATATTGCTTGTAAAGTTCTTCAATGGTAAGGTAGGTGTAGGATTTACCTTCTCTTTTGTATTCAATATCAGAAACTTCAAATTTAGGATTTGAGGTAGTTGCAAGTTCTACCATTTTTAGTCTGTCAAGAGAATTATTTTCTTTGATGTGCTTGTGTGGGGGATTTGCGGCAGGAATAAATAAGAGTTTATCAAAATTGTAATGGTTTATGACAAATTCTCCAACTCTTAAATGTGCATTATGAATAGGATTAAATGTTCCCTGAAAAACACAAATTTCCATAAATTTATCCTAGTATTTGAAGCCGTCTGCCTTCATTCTGTCAATAACTTCTTGAAGTTTTTCATCAGAGCAAACATAAGAAATTCTGAAAAATCCTTGTCCGTATTTTCCGAATGCATCACCAGGTACTACGACAACACCTGATTTTTCTAGTAAATCTTCACAAAATTTGAATGACGAATCGTATTTTCTTGGAATTGGTAGCCATAGATAGAAGGTTGTATGAGGGATATCTTCATCCTTAATCTCCCAGCCAAGTTCTCTCAATCCTTTTATCATAATTGATTGTTTACGTCTGAAACCTGCGTTCGCATTTGCAATATACTCTTCTCCTTCAGGCGAATTCATTATGTATGCGCAAGCTTTTTGTAACGCTTTGAATATTCCGTTATCAATAGTTGATTTGCCTTTGCCAAAGCGAGATAAAACATCTTTGTTACCGCAAATCCAACCAAGCCTCCAACCTGTAATAGCGTAAGGCTTTGATAATGTGAATAATTCAACCGTAACATCTTTTGCTCCATCCAGTTCTAATACACTGAATGGTTTTTGGTTTTCATCGAAGTAAACATCACAATAAGCAGCATCAGAAATCAATAAATAGCCATGTTTTTTACAAAAATCAACAACTGTTTTAACATATTCTTTTGTTGCAGAGACTCCAAGCGGATTGTTTGGATAGTTGATGATTACGGCTTTTACTTTGTTTGGATTATAACCGTCTTCAACCAATTTTGCCAAAACTTCTTCCATATTCGGTTGGTAATTGTTTTCTTTTGTTAGCGGAATTGGATAAGCTTTTCCGCCTGAGCATTGTACCATCTGTCCGTAAGAGGCATATCCTGGGTCTGGTATAAGAAGAATATCCTTTTCTTTTTCTTCATGTTCAGGTGTGATAATAAATCTGATAAGATTAGCTAAGCCGTCTTTTGAGCCTAATAATGAGAAAATTTCAGAATTTACATCCAGCGTTACTCCAAAGCGGTCTTGCATTTTTTGAGCAATGGCTTGGCGGTAAAATAGTTCACCGCGTGTAACTGAATATGTGTGAATATTAGATTCTGTTAAAAATTCTTTCAACTTTTCAATAAGCATAGCTGGTGGGTTTGCTGTTGGAGCTCCCATAGAAAGTGCAATTGGTGCACGGTTCTTCTTAGTTAAAGAATCGGCAAGTTGTGCAGTTTTTTCTTTCAACTTAACCATAATATAAGTATCCAAAGCTATTACATATTCGTTAAATAAATTTTCCATATCTAAATTCCTCAATTTACCAAATTACGCTTTCATCTTCATCGGTCCGTCAAGAGATGCTGTTACAAATTGTTTTGTATAAGGATTGTCTTGTTTTAATAACTCTGACGGTGTGCCTTCAAATACGATTTTACCATCATACAGCATTATAACTCTGTCTGCAGTTCTCGTAATTGTTGACATTTGGTGGGTTACAACAATTGATGCTGCATTGATTTCTCGTTTCAGGGTTACAATATAATCTTCAATCAAAGTTGATGACATTGGGTCAAGCCCTGCTGTCGGTTCATCATACAAAATTGTGTTAGGTTTAGTTACGATAGCTCGAGCAAAACTTACCCTTTTTTGCATACCGCCTGAAAGTTCTGACGGATATTTGTTTTCAATCCCTTTTAAACCTACAAGTTCAAGTTTTTCAGAAACGATTTGTTTAATTTGTTCTGGTGTATATAGTTTTCTCAAATCTTTTCTTTCATTTAGCGCAAATGCAATGTTTTCGGCAACTGTCAAAGAGTCAAATAGTGCCGAATATTGAAATACCATTGCAATATCACCTTCCGATGTAATGATTTCTCCGCTATCAAAAGGTATAAGCCCACAAATAAGTTTTAAGACAGTACTTTTTCCTGAACCTGAAAATCCGACAATTGCAAGGATTTCGCCATCAGCTACTTTAAATGAAATGTCGTTTATTACAACTTTATCATCAAATTTTTTTACAAGATTTCTAACTTCTATACTCATAACTCTATCCTTACACAAATTAAAAGAAAAATAAAACTGCAAATACCATATCAAGTATAACTATTGCAATAAATGACCACACAACAGCTTTGGTTGTTGCAAGTCCTACACCTTTTGCTCCACCTGAAGCAAAGTATCCGCAAGTACAACTGATTAAGGAAATCGTTCCACCAAAAGCAGCAGCTTTCAATAAACAAACTCCTAAATCTTTCATGTATAGTCCAATCCATGCGGAGTCAAAGTATGCTCTATAAGATAGCCCTGCAAATATATCAGATGTTACAGCTCCAAGCAAAACTCCGACAACTGATGCCAAAATTACTACAAATGGCATCATTATTATTCCTGATAAGACTCTTGGTACGAATAAATAACTCACAGGGTCAACTCCAAGAACTTCAATTGCATCAACCTGCTCGGTTACTCTCATTGTGGCAAGTTCTGATGCGAGAGATGAACCAATCATAGATGTTATTGCAAAACCTGACATAATTGCACCGACTTCTCTGACAATCAAAATAGTCATAAGAAGTCCGACAAAGCTACTACCGCCTTGTTTGACCATTTCATGTGCGACTTGTGATGCTACAATAATTGAAGTCATACCGACGATAGATAATGTAATAGGTAATGAACTTACCCCAAATCTGTCACATTGGGCAATTAATTCTTTTTTTTCGATTTCTCCCTTCATAACACTTCTAAACACATGATACCCAAGTTGAATTATCTTGCCTAAAGTGTCTAAAAAATCTGTAAAAACAACCAACATGTGAGAAAAAACTTTGTATGTAGCTGATTGTTTTAGATATTTTTGTAGTGTTATCATATCAGGATTATACAAAAAATAAATATTAGTGTAAAGAATGGGTTTTTTAAGTTTACTCAATTTTTATAAGCTTTCAGAATGATATTTTTAGGAAAAGCCATGTATCGTTTTAAGGAGCGCGTTCGCTCCTGCTGTTCTTGGTGCAACCTCTACAAAATTTCTCTTTGTGGTATAATGTAGTTATTATGGAAGATAAAGATATTGATAAAATTTATGCGCTCATTGATTCTGGAGAATATGCTCCTGCCAAAGAGGCTATTGCCGAAATTTTGAGCAAAGATGAAAAAGATATTGATGCCCAAAGGTTGTTAGCTCTTTGTGAAGTTAATGTGGAAAACTATGACAATGCCAGATATATTCTTGAAGATGTAATAAAATATCGCCAAGATGATGCGTTATGTTGGTATTATTTGGGTTGTTGCTATGATAATCTCGGTGATTTGATTGCTGCAAAACATGCTTATTTGAATGTTTTGGAATTAAGACCTGAATATATTGATGCATATAAAAGCTTGGCTATTACATATATCAAATCGGAAGAATTTGACAAGGCTGTTGAAATTGGCAAAAAAGCTTTGGAAATTTCAGGTGACGACTATGCCATTTATTACATTTTGGGCACTGCTTGTATGGCAGGAAAGATGTTTGAGCAAAGTGTAGAATATATTGAAAAAGCAATTGAGTTAAATCCTGATAACCTTCAATTATACAACAATTTAGGGACATCATATTTGACAATTGGAAATCTAGATAAAGCTTTTGAAACTTATGAAAAAGCACTATCAATTAATGATTCTGATTCATTGACTTATTTTAATATGGCATCAATTTTACAATTGCAAGACAAACACAAAGAGGCTTGTGAATATTTTGCCAAAGCACATGAACGTGAGCCGGAAGAAGATAGCTATATTGTTGCTTGGGCAATTTCAGAAGTAAAAGCAGGCATGTTCAAAGAGGCAATTAATCATTATAAATACTTGGCGGCATCATATCCGCAAAAAACGAGTTATAAATACAATTTAGCTTGTTGTTATCAGGTTTTGGGTGAATTCGAAATTGCCATTTCTTTGTTGAAACAACTTGTAATGTTGACTCCGAAAGCTGCGAATATTTTGAAAAAGTTAGCAGGAATTTATATGCAAACTGGTCAATATTCTAATGCTAAAGAAATTTTTGAGCGAATAATTCGTCAAGGTTCAGTTTCTTATCAAACTTATTATGAATTGGCTTTGCTATGTGTGAAAACAGATGATATTGATAGAGCGGAACAAATTTTGAAAAAAGTTTGTGGATTAAATCCGGAATTTGGACCTGCGCACAAAGATTTAGGTGTAATTTACCTAAATAAAAGATTGTTTGATTATGCAAAAGATGAGTTTGAAAAAGCTTATGCAATTGAACCTCACAACTATTCTGTGGTTGTAGAATATGCAAATTACTTACATTCTGTTTCGGAATTTGAAAAAGCAGATGAATTATATCAAAAAGCCATTGCGTTAGAGCCTGAAAATCCTAATGCTTTAGCTTTTTCAGCATTAAATAAAACTCACTTAAAACAAATTGATGAGGCAAAAAGTCAAATTACAAAAGTGCTTGAAAAGTGTTCAGATTCTGCATTTTTACTGTTCATTGCAGGAAGAATTTTCCATCTTGCAGGAGATTATGAAACTGCAAAAATGTATTTAGTGAAAGCTTATGAATTAGAACAACTTCCTGATGTTCAGAATTTGTTAGGTCTATGCTATTTCGAGCTTGGTAACTATGAACAGGCTCGTGCCATTTTTGATAATATGCACAAAAAAGCTCCAATGAACATCAATGTATTACTTAATTTGGCTAAATGTTATGACAAGTTGGGAAATGCTGAAGAAGCACTAAAAATGGCAGAAGAAATAGTTGATACTTTCCCGGAATGCGAAGATGCTCAAGAGCTTATCCGTAAATTGTCGTAAAAAATAATTCATATTAATGTGAATTTACTTAATAAATAATTTCAATTATCTAAAACACTTGCAATAAGACTTTATC
>ERZ1034739.190-NODE-190-length-20679-cov-43.593241_pt1 | contig 20679 bp, 32 predicted proteins | sample MGYA00520636_ERZ1034739 | MGnify/ENA primary metagenome ERZ1034739 (study PRJEB33766, sample SAMN09781703) | gut metagenome | biome: gut microbiome | host: Homo sapiens | place: Madagascar | study: EMG produced TPA metagenomics assembly of the PRJNA485056 data... | reverse complement strand
ATGTTTATGGCAATTATGATTGCCATGGTCGTGCAAGCAAACGCACAAGCAACGTTTGTTTTGTCAGATGGAAGAATAGAGGTTGATGGTATTCGCCACGAGAACAACCATATTTACCGCTACTATCAAGCCACAACAGAGTATGCGCAATTCCTTGATGAAAAAATGAACATCAAAGAAAGATACCAAATACTTAGCAAGGCTGACATCGAAAACAATGTAGCAACTTGGCTTATCAAAGGCGGTCTTATCCGCATAGACTTTAATAACTGGAACATTTGCATCTACGATGGTATTTTGGATAAAATCAAAGTTTATGTTTGGATAGATAAAGAAAAAACTAGACAATACGATAAAGAACATTCAAATTAAACGAATTATGAAGAAATTGATTTTTACTTTTATGATGTGCGTTTTTGCTATTGCATTAAATGCGCAGACAATGCAAGATTCTTACAACGTTGAGAATACAACAAAAGATGAGTTGTGGAGACGTGCAAAAGATTTCTGTTTGTCACGTCATGAGTTTACACTCAATACTACAACGTCTGACAAAGAAATCGGAGTTATGGTTTTCAATGTAGAAAAAGAAGACCGACAATTCTCTACATACTCAGAACTCAGCATTGGTTTTACAGCCAAAGTAAAGATAGAGAATAATAAATATTCTATAGAAATTTACGATGGAACTTTCTCTTTGAAACCAACATCGCAAGCTATGGGAGACCTTTCGTTTATGCCTTCAAAAATCCTAGAAATGATAAAGGATGAGCTTACATTTATAAAAGATACTTACGATGATAAAACGATAGACAGATTAAAGATTAGTCTGTCTGTTTACAAGCAAATGCAAAGTGAATATCCTAAATATAGTAAGCCAAAGGACGAAAAGAAAGGAAAAGTAAACTATTGGTGGGAGTACTACCAAAAGAAGATTGATAGGACAGAGCGTGTTGTCAATAGCTACAACTATGCAGCATCAAGTTTCAGACACGATTTGCTTACAAAAATGTTCAACGTAAACGAATAATCATTTCCCCATCTATCAAGCATAGGTGGGGATTTATTATACCCAAAAACAAATTAATCGAAGAATTAATAACTACCAAATGTTAAAGTTTGGTTAAAGGTTACTTCTTATGCACGCAGATATGAATATTTTTCGTATCTTTGTAACGTTAAAAATCTTTGTGGTACGATTGCCGCATCTTCTTATGAGGGAGCGATTGTTGTATCTAATCTTATTAAATATAAAGTAATTTTATATAAGGATTACTGCGCCGTGTCGAGGGATAGGAAACTACCTTCGGGGTTTTCACAAAGAGCCTTAACAGCACGTAGCGCAGTTTTTCGTGTTTAAATCTTTGTGATATGAATACAAATGTAATTCTATCAAAGGATAGTAACCCATCAGATATTGAGCGTTACTTCCGTGGTGTGTTGGCATTAGACCAACAAGACAAGGTGTTTTCTGTAAACCTTGATGATGTTTGGCAGTTGGCTTATTCTCGTAAAGACAATGCAGTTAGAGCATTAAAAGCTAACTTTATGGAGAATGTTGATTACATTGCTATCCAAAAGAGCGAAAATAGCTCGCTCCCCCAAAATGCGGAGCAAGATTGGGGTGGTAACAACAAAGTTGATTACTACATCACTTCCGCTTGCTTGGAGTATTTCGTTGCTCGCAAGGTTCGCCCAGTGTTCGAGGTTTATCGTAGAGTGTTCCATCACGCAGTTGCGCAAGTTCAGCAGCAGCCATCTTTGCAGGAACAGATTCAAGCCAAGTTAGTCTTTGCCGATTGGAGCGCAAAGTTCCTCAACCTGAATGACGCAAGCAAATTGGGCATCGCTCAGAAGATTGGTAAGATGGTAGGCTTAGATGATGCTCTTCCTCAGTCTGTAAACGCAGGAACGGAAAAGCCGATTACGCACGCTGCCACCGACTTGTTGAAGTCACACAACGTTGGTATCTCGGCACAAGCATTCAATCGTATGCTTGAACTCAAAGGAGTTGTGAAGCACGCCACTCGCCCAGGAAAGCGAGGAAAGGTGCATAGCTGGTATGTTATCACTCCAGCATTTGACAAGTACGGTCAGAATCAGCAAGACCCTAAGTTTCAGCAGCAGACACAGATACGTTGGTATGATGCTACATTTATGGAATTGCTCACCATCGTTGGCTTAAACAGCCAGACATCACTCAATTTAAATTAATAGGAGATTAGAATATGAACGGACAGAATATCAATGCAACATTGTTGCAGAACGTGGAGCAGCCAAAGTTGGCTAAGACCCTCATCAAGTTACGTGAGGTGTACGTGGACTTTATGAGCGAGGTCGATAGAGCCAAGGAAGAGTATGGTGTGCTTGTGAATGACAGAATAGACGATAAGTTTGCCAGCCAGTACAACGTAATGAGCACGTTAATCAGCAACACTTTGGCAAAGATTATGGATTACGAGGTCAATGAGGCTATTAAGGACTAAGTAATCGTGTATATATAGTTCCTCGCTTACCTATTGTGGTAGGCGAGGATTTATTTTAGCCCCTATCTAAGCCTATGAAACTATCGCACCGATAAATCATACCAACAGACTATTTTAACCGCTTACAGAAGAAATTTTCACTATCTCTTTGAGTTCCCCGATATTTTGCCTATCTTTGCAAGGTGAATCTTTAAGGAGAACTCCTCTATCTATCTCAGCCCTGCCGTTGGTGCTCAATGGTGGGGCTTTACTTTCGCATTTCTTTTATACCTATCATATCGCCCTGCATCATCATTTTTTTTGTGGTGTGGGGTGTTTTTTTGTTTTGTTAAACAGAACTAAATTTTTAGTTATTTGTAAATCATTATTATCTCCCGAAAATCCCCGTATCTCTATTTAAATATCATATATTGGTATTATATATAATTTTCTCGCATTAATCTTCCTTTCGTGTTGTTAATAAGCGTTTTAGGCGCATTTTGTACTCTCAAAAATAATGCTTACCTTTGCATCGCTTATCAGAAGTCATGCGCTGGTAATATTGAATATGCTTTATCTTAGTGGCTTTTGCCACTCCATGATATAACCCTATCCAAAGTTCGGAGCATGACACGAGCAGAGGATAGGGTTATTTATTTCCCTATTCCTCGAAGTCGAAGTGGAAGAGACGGCTAAATACACCACGCACACTAAGACTTTAAATGCAAGTGGGACTCACGGCAAAGTGCAGGGTTTAATTCGCAGAAGGCACGAGAAGAGCGGTTACTACAAACCGAAAGCTGCGACGCCAAAGTACGTGTAGTTTGTACAGAGGTCGAATGAAGGGGTTAATATACTGGGTCCACCATTCGAAGAATCCTCTGCCTACAAGTTCATATCTTGTGGGTAAGGGGGATTCTCTCAATCAGCTAGTCTGCAACCTGTTCCTATGTTTTGAGATTAAAGATAAAAATATTAATAAATTATATTCATCATGGATAAAGATAAAGAGAATAATATAGTTATACCTACGCGCGAGGAGTTCGAAGATTTCTGCTCCTTGAAGTTGGGCTACAATGACAAAGAGTTCACATCTGAATTGTGGAAAATTTGTTGCCGTGTTGGGTGGAAGAAGAAGGATGGTAAAGCTCCTAAAAGCTGGCAGATACTTGTTGTAAGCCACAATGGAGCGTTGCTTCCTAAATTTGGTCGCAAACCTTACAAAAGAGCATCTGTAAGTAAAGTGAAATGCGTTGAGGAGGAATTTCCAGACAACGGATTGCATTACATAGCTTACACAGACGGAAGTTGCGACAACTACTCACAGATGAAGGCTGGAGGTGCGGCTTATATCTTGATAAAAGATGGGAATGTCGTAAAGATTAAAAATCACGGTCAGCTCAATACAACCAACAATCGTATGGAATTGCTCGCTATAATATCCGCAATAAATGCCTGCCCAGACAATTCCTACATAGATGTTTATACTGATAGTAAATATAGCATCTTGACGTTAGAGAAGGACTATAAACCGAATATCAATGGTGATTTGTGGGAGTTGTACCAAAAGCATTCACATCATATTGCAGGAGTTCGCCTTCATTGGGTTAAAGGACACAACGGAGACCATTACAACGAAATGGCAGACGAATTGGCTTATAGCGCATATTGTGATATTTGTGAGAAGTTTGGAATAAAGAAAAGTAATAGACACTAAGATAAAGAATTATGGTAAAAGCTACATTCATTACGGGTATAGACACTAGTACTTTGCCTACAAAAGAAGAGTTTGTATTGTATTGTAATTCGGTTTACCTTCCAGATGTTGATGATGAACGAATCGAAGCATTATGGAATAGATTGAATGATACAGGTTGGATTACTTGCCGAGGAAATGTAACGAAGAACTGGGCTTCATTTACAAAATCCACTTACGAAAAGATGTGGAAAGAAGATTTTGGCAAGGAGTATGACGAATGGTGTAAAGCCAAAGAAGACTACGAATGGGAAAGATTCGGGTGGAATAGAAATGTAAATTATTACGCTTGTGGGCAAAGAAATCCTAAGATGTATGACCTTTGGTTTGGAACGGATTTTAGACAGAACAATAATGGTACTTGGTCTTATTGTGCGTTGATTTCCGTTGTTCACGATAAGGGTATTTACAATATTTTCAAGGATTCCGTTTCGGAAGAAAAAGAAATGAATGGTACGAAAATGAAGATTATTCTAATCGAGAATATTGCCAAAATGCTAGATAAACTTCCTATTGATGCAGAAGTAATAGTACACTCGCAGGAAAAAGATGTCCTTGGCTATATGGAACATACAATTCCATTACCAAAAGACTATAATTCGGCATTAGAAAAGTTGGAAGACGCTAAAACAAGAGTTAAGTTTATCGGTTTTAGGTTTGCAGGAGGTTTTCATCCGCACAATATCGCTATGTCTTATGACGAAATGGCATATTGGGAAAGAGTAAAGACAAGAGAAGAAGATGGTCTTGAAGTTAGACCATACACTAAGTTTGTGCCAACAAAGAAAAAGAAATAATAATATGGATAAAGTTATTGAAGGAACAAAGTTCTTTGACGAACTTCTCATAGAAAAAGGCAAAATGACAAGAGATGATTTTGCTACCTGTCGCAGAATACTACGTCGCTCATATCAAGAAGAAATGGATAATCTCGCTACTGAATATGCAGTAAGAAATTCCATTTATCGTGTTGGTGATAAAGTGATAGTCAATGATTCATGTTTTGCAAATGTACCTTGCACTATTATTAATATAAAAGGCATATACAACGTAGTGCATGAAAAAGGAGTTCCATCAATAGTGTATGATGTCAGAATGGATTTCGACAAAGAAACATACCAAGTTAGAGAAAATGATATTGTTGGATATGTATAGTAACGTTTAAATTTAGAGAATATGTTCGGAGAAGAAACTATCACTCGTAAGTGCGTAATTACGCTTACGGGGGGGGCACAAAGTAGTAGGCACATTATCAATGCCGAAACCGAAAAAAGCTATGTTTCCTGAAGAAATGGAACGTAACTTTATCAAGAGTTTTAATGAGTCGCAGCCTGATTTAGTAAACAAGGCTGTTAGTGTTCACATTTTAAGAAATTGATATGGTAGCAACAATTATTATTTTATCATTGTTTGCGTTTGAACTTGGCGCAACATTAGTTAAACATGGAGAACCTAGAGAAGGAAAAGTTAACTTCTGGATTTCTCTTTTATGGTACGGAATACTTATTTTTCTGCTATATAAGGCAGGATTGTTTACTAATTTAGTTTAAGTAATTATATGGAAGAAATAAAAGGGATTCTTTGTACATCAACCGTAGGTAGTGATGAGGAATGTAATGGTGTACGTATCAAGAAAGAACTTGGAGTAGTTGTTGCTATAGACAACGAAAACGAGTTCAAAGGTGTTTTCTCAAAGTATGGCGAAGTGGATATTTTCAAGCAGTTGCTTTCGCAAGAAGTAAGCCGCCACTATACGAAATACAAAGCGTTCCCTACGGAATCTTTGATTCCATACAAGGATTGTGGAGATATTATCTTTGACTTCATAGAGGTTACTTACGGAAAGATGTATGGCGGTTATGTTTATGTTGTTCATTACGACTTTGCAAGCACCGCATCTTAATAAATAATATTGATTATGATGACAGCAGGGGATAAAATTAATATTATGGCTCAGATTGCAACATTGAAGGAGATTGCCATTGACTATAAGGGAAAGACTATCGACAACGTTATTCAGCAGTTAGAGCTGAGATTAGCAGATTCAAATCTGAAACAATTAAAGGGTTAGTAATATGGCAAGAATCACAAGAAGTAAAGCTGCCGAGATACTTGGTTTATCTAGACAGACAATCAGCAACTACATTGAGCAAGGTCTCATTGGCAGTTGTGTAGGCGAGCATGGTATCTTGTATGTAAACAGCGAGGACGTTGAAAAGTACGCTCAGAAATACAAGATGCTTGCAGCTAACGAAAAGATGATAGATGATAAGCTCAAAGAAGTTGAAGCACACAAGCGTGCCATCAACGTTGAGCTTACAGAACTGAGAAACAGAGCGACCGCAAGCGGCAAACTGGCTGCAAATGCTGTCGGTATGCTTTTTGGTGTTATCAACACAATGTCGTATCTCAATATCACTCCAAAACTCAGCTATCGTGAGTCTAAGATGCTAAAGGACATCATTAACGGAATGACCTACGATGAGTTGTCATTTAAGTACGATTTGACCGCAGGAAGAATCAAACAGATTGTAGATAAGACGTGCAATAAGCTGACGTACAACGAGAATGCTGCCATTGCCGATATTGCTACAAATCAAGATTTAAGAATCGTGATTGATGGTCTAAAGAAGAAATTGAAGGCTGTGCAGACTAGCTATGATGAATACAGACGTGCTAAAGGCGATGTTCCTATTAGTGGTGCAGTCCTTCCTCCTTTAATACTAGGTAAGGACGTAAACGATTGCGATTTTCCTGTGCGTATTCTGAATATATTCCGAGGATACAACGTTTACACCGTAGGCGATTTGCTTCGAAAGTTTCATGGCAAGTCTGACTTGGCAAAGATTAGAAACCTCGGCAAAAAGAGCGTTTATATTATTCTCGACTTTATCGAAGAGAACAATCTTAGTTTCAAACAAGACGGAGAGAGTGACGAAGACTTCTATATCCGTCTTAATAACAATTTATCAGACAAAAAACATGAAGAAAATGATTAAGAAATTATTAGGGTTGGTTACTATCGATAACGTTAGTGCATTGATGGTAGCGATGATAGGTGTAGCTTTCTTGTTTATCAAACGTTTTGATACAGCTATCTTATGCATGTTTTTGGCGGTTGCAATTTGGTTTATTAACGTTTTGTTTAGAAAGTATGGCGAAGCACTTAAACTAGCGGAAGAATGCAACGACAACGAGAGGGATGCTATACAGACAACAATATGGGCTTATGATGAGCTACATCTTGAAATGCAACGTCACAGACTGACCGCAATACAAGGAATGAAGTACAAGAATAAGGCTGAGTTCATGCAGCGCAAGAAGAGCCTTACACAATACCTAAAGTGTTCTGATGCGTTAGATAGCATCTACGAACAAGAGGTTGAACGCTTGCATAAAATGGAGAAAGAAATTGAAAAGAAGAATAATGATGGAAAAGACAAAGGAACTGACTCTGAAACAGAGACTGCAAAAACTGAGTGAAGCACCAACACCATTCTTTCACTCGCTTACACCATTCGCCGCAGGATTTACACAAGGTTTCAATTACGAAAAGAAACGTCTTGTTGCCGCATTGGTGAATAACTCGGAAGTCACAAAGGACTTCATCAACGAGCCTATCAGCGTGCCAATAAACGATAGTAGTCGGTTTATGCACGCATTCATTGATGGCTCTGTTGACTATCGCAAGAAGATAGAAACTATTCTATCGGATAAATAGCAAGAAAGGGAGGTTAATAGCCTCCCTTTTTTATTTGCCCTTTTGGAAAACTCAAAATGTCATTTGAGTTTTATTTATTGCCTTTGTTACACTATAAATCAGCATTCAGATAGTCAATAACCTTTCTGTTGGCTTCGTCAATCTTAGATGTATCATACTCTACATAAACGCCAGTTATCGAATTATCCCAAATAGAGTGTCCTAATGCCCTTCCGATAATTTCCATCGGTATTCCTATCTTTGCTGCAAACGTTGCCCACGTATGGCGATTCCAATAGCTCGTCAAGTCTGGCTCAATAGCATTATCCTTCCAATCATAGTGCTTGCCATCGTATGCTCGCTTGCCCAATGTGCGTAGGCAATGATTCAGCTTCGTGGTGAATTGAGCATATCCTGCCGAGTGAGTGAGAGAAAGAAAGTTCAGCAAGTTTTCTTTCTTTTTATCTTTCTCCATGTATTTTTCGATTATGGATTGCGCCTCTGGCTCAACTTTGATGTCATACAATCGATTGGTCTTGTTTCGGTTGAACACAACTCTACCATCCCTATAATCGCTTTTCTTCAAGTCCAAGATGTCGGAAAGGTTCATACCGATGAGATAGAAGCCAAGCATAAAAAAGTCCCTGTAAGGTGCATCATGTGCGTCCGTGCCAATATCACGGATGGCTCGTAGTTGTTCCATGGTGAGGTTGCGCTTGCGTGTCTTGTCCTTTTTGAACGCTGCTCGTTCAAAAGGATAGTTGGTGGTGAGCTTCTTTCTTCTTGCCCAGTTGAATACGGACTTTAGCTTGTCAATGTCGTTGATGATTCCGTTGTTGCAACGTCCTTTTTCTTCCTCGTGCTTGTAGAATGCCTCTACCCAGGAGAAATCAATGCCGCCGATGGTAGCGTCCGCATCGTACTCGCTTATGTCCGTAAGCAAGGTGTGGTACGCTTTCTTTGTGCCATCATTACCCTTGGTGTCGATGAACTTCTCGATTGTCGCCACGATGGTATTCTTGATGTCCTTTCTCTTGCCTACAATCAATTCCTTTAGGTGTTCCTTTAGCTGCGCCACCGTCTCGCTGTTGTGCGTGTTGATATAATCATCACACAGCTTGTACACTTGCGCCAGTCTGTTGGTCTTCGCCTTTGCCGATTTGTCGGAACGTGGAAAGACCATACCAGAAAACTTCTCCGTAGTCTGCAAACCAGTGAACACGTAGAACCTCTTGTACTTGTGGGTAACGGACAAGTACACCTTGAAGTCTCTGTTGTCGATGTAAATCTTCATATCCTATTCTCCTTCTAAATGCTTGCATATTGCTTGCAAAACTTACCCTATTTAACGTGAGATACGGGGTATTTCGGGCTATTTTCGCTTGCAATATAGCTGGTTGATGTTTATAACTATCTGATAATCAGCAAAAGTAATCTCAAAATCGTTGAGAGGATGATCTTCTTGTCTGTATCAGCCATAACTTTTTGATTTTTATACTGTTGTGGTTGTTTTAAAATATGTCTGCTTGCATATTGCTTGCATTCTCACTTCTTTGCCAGCAAATCCATTAGCTGCTTGATTTGAGCATCCTTCTGTGCGAGCTGCTCACGGAGTAGCCTGTTTTCTCGCTCTAGTGCGTTCTCACTACCACCAAGGATATTTGATGCCTTGCTGAAAGCTGAATCTTCTGATGCGCTCATGGCATCTTGTACAGCTTTCTCAACATTGTTACCGATGTTGATGTCACCACCTATACTATATGCAGTTCTAACAAAGATGTTGCCTGTGCCATTTTCAAGCCACTCACGACTAACACCGAGTTTCTTGCTTATCTTATATAGGTCTTTTCTTGTTATTCCATACTCGCCCTTTAGCTTCTTGCGGAAGTTGCCAGGGTCAATATCAACTTTCTTTGCGAATGCGTTGGCACTATCACCACTATCATTCATAAGGGTCTTTATCCGCCCAATTAACTCTAAATTACTCTCCATAGTTGCAAATACGTAACTAAACCACACGAATAATGTTAATAAATATTTAAATCACACGATTTCACCCGAAAACATTTGGTGATTTCGAGTAATTATAGTACCTTTGCAACCGTCAATCAGTTAGTGATACTGAAAGACAAAAGCAAGGTGGAATGAGTGCAAGAACCCATCCTAAACGTTTGACACCGCAAAGATACGTGTTTTACCTCGTTTCACCAAGTTTTTTTTAGTTAATAATTTGAAACGAGTTAGAAACAATAATGAAAGCGAATAAAGTTACTGCCGAAGATGTTAAGAATATTGGCGTAGGCGGTCAGTTAGTAGTTGAATTGCCAAACTATCTCGCTTGTGTTGCAGCAAAGGGGGCTGTTACTTACGTAAAGAAAGCCTACCCAAGGGATGATGGAAATGTGTATTACACTTTCCTAAAAGGCAACACAATTACAATTGGTCTTACAGACCCTCATACAAGAGATATTATTCTTGGTGAGAATGTTAAGTACCGAAAGCGAGTGAAGGCTGAGTAAAATAATAAATAATGTATAGGAGGTTGAAATGGAAGAGATTATCAAGAAAGAAACAATGACATCGCTCGAAATAGCAACGGTTACAGGGAAACAGCATCAACACGTTTTACGTGATATTGATAGTTTGTTAGCGCAAGGTGTAGATGCGTCCAATTTTGGACTGACCTCTTACACTGATAAATCAAACAGACAACAAAGATGTTACAGTCTTACCAAGAAAGGTTGCTTAATACTCGCAAGCGGTTACGATGCACTTCTTCGAGAGAAAATAATCAATCGTTGGGAAGAACTGGAGATAAAAGAACGAGAACAGTATCAGGTTCCTCGATCGTTTGCCGAAGCTCTTATGTTAGCTGCAAAGCAACAGCAACAAATTGAGGAGCAACAAAAACAGCTTGAAGCAAACTCAAAAGAGATTGTTGAGTTGAACGGAGCGATAGCAGAAATGAAACCAAAGGTTACTTACGTTGATATGATTCTTGCAAGTAAGGAAACGGTGGCAACAACGCAAATTGCACAGGACTACGGATATTCCGCAAAGGCGTTCAATGTTCTTCTAAGGAATTTCGGCATCCAGCACAAAGTTGGTGGTCAATGGATATTGTACGCTAAATTCCTTCCTTATGGCTACGTTCAGTCAGATACGATTGCGATAACGCACAGAAATGGTTCTGCTGGTTCGGTGATGCACACTAAGTGGACACAAAAAGGTAGGCTTTTCTTGTATGACGAATTAAAGGAACACGATGTTTTTCCTTTGATTGAGCGAAAACAGGAGGATTAGCCTATGACACCGAAGAAGAAAGTAGTGGTCGAAAAGATTGCTAAGAAATGGCTATCAACTGATGAAGCTGCATCATACATAGGTATGGGAAAGTCGTTCATCGTTGAGTTGAGAAAGAGCGGAAAGCTACCACACTGCATGATAGGACACTCGGCTTTTTTTCTCGCAAGCGATATAGATAATCTGCTTGAAAGTCATCGTGTGTATTAATGGAATTTTGTTTCATACCCCACCAAGCGTGGTGGATGGGCGAGTAAATGCTGATTCGTTTGTGCTCGCCCAATAGGGTCTCGTAGCTCAGTAGGTTAGAGCGGTCGGCTGTTAACCGATAGGTCGCAGGTTCGAATCCTGCCGAAACCGCAATTCTTTTAAAGTCAGTTTGTCACTTCGAGTGATAAAACCAGAAATAAGAGAAGAGTTCTTTGACATATTGATAAAATGCACAGAATAGTATGCGTATATAAGAATTGTAGTAAAGGAGCGGCATTGGCACGCGGTGAGATTACGAAAGGGTATGCGACATACGTAAGACTAGTAATTCTGTTATTGATGAAGTTATCACCAATGAACTACCACGGAAATGGTATTGGCATCCAGTCAAGCGAGAAGAATTGTCGTGGAAAGCAGAGGATAATGATGATTGCAAAGATAGCAGTCTAGCCAACTCTGAATAGAGTTGAGTCAAAGAATGAGACTATAACACTTTAAAGTTGAGAACACTCTCGTACTTTAAATACATAAATCAAAGAGATACTTAGTGCAATCGGAAGCACGCCATACAACTTGAAGATACCGTTCTTATCGTATGGAAATATTGGTTCGAATCCGATAGTATCTCCAAAAGTTTCTGAATTGTTTTGGTGAGATTGCAAGAATTCAGCGAAACTGAATGTTATATTTAAAATCATAATTAAATGCAGCTCGTCTGTGAAGATAGGCTGCACATCGCAGGTTGGAGCAGTTGGTAGCTCGCTAGGTTCATATCCTAGAGGTCGCAAGTTCGAGTCTGGCACTCTGCACCATTATATTTTTTAGGTGATACAAAAGTAAGGTTTATTAGTTTTTATCGAAAGGCATATTGTTCGTGAGAATGGTATGCTTTTAAAAGGTTCTATGGTGTAACGGTAGCACAAGAGATTTTGGTTCTCTTAGAGATTGTTCGATTCAGTCTAGAACTACTGAAATACATTTTTTATTATTATTTCTTTCATACTTTGTACGACAGCTTGTGAAAGTAGTTGTACTTTGTTTGTAATTGACACTTTTTAAGTGTTTCTTTTACTTAAATAATTTATCTTTTCTCAACTGCTTGTGATAAGTCGTTGAGTTATGCCCTTAAAGCAATTAGGTAATGCGCTACATACGTAGATTTAATGCTCCTACCAGTATGTAGAGAAGATGGCTCGATACCATCTAAGGGCGCAATGTATTGTCATGATACATGATTGAATTTTAGATTAGACTGTTTTCACTTGGCGGTCAGATTATTAAGTTAGTCTGCCGCCAAGGTTTTAACAAAAAAGAAAGATGAAAGTAATATATAGTATAAAGGTTCACCGTGGCAACCTGCAACAGCTCCAAAAACTAAGATACTTGTCAAGGGTTGATGTAGGTGAGGACGGTAAATCTATAACGGTTCAAATCAAGGATAATTGCACAAGAGGAAGCTTGATAGCACGCACAGGCGATTACATCGTTCAGTTTTCCACTGGAGAGGTTCAGAGGTATGGTTGCGAGGCTTACGCTAACCTTGTGAAAAACCCTTCTAACGTATCTAAGGAGTATTAGTTATGGTTAGGGTAATGCAACACAAGTGTTTGGCTCGTGACGGAACTGAATACGACAGTAGGGAAGAATATCTGTATCACCAAATTCTTCTTGCTGATAAACGAGTTTCTTGTATTCACAGGCAAGTAAAACTCAGCATATTCAAATCCATTTATATGATTGTGCCGAAACAACTCAAAACAAAGGTTCGGTACGATAAAAGACTGATGGTTAGCGGTCATAGCTATAAACCAGACTTCATATTTTGGGAAGACGGAAAATTGATTGTATGTGATGTGAAATCAAAGTACACTCATTCTCTCAGGGAGTTCAGAATAACTGCCAAGGGGTGTATCAGTAAGATTGTCGCATACAACAAGAAACGTCATAATGGTGAGCCGTTTGTGGTTTTTCGTGAAGCTATCCATATCAAGAAGAACGAATGGAAGATAATCGACTACCCACCTGACGGAAATAGTTATTGTGAGATTTAATTCATTCATAATTTATTTAAAATTTATAGTTAGTTATGTAAACCGCCCCTACGCTGACTAAGGTTGTCGTAGAATAGGATGTGGAGTTGCTCTTTGGGCAAGAGTATGAATCGAAAACACACCAAGGGGAAATAAAACCTCTCGTAAGTTTGGCAGATGGTGTGCCTTTTGAAACCTCGGAAACGAAGCATCCTTTTAAAAACAGTTTAACATGAAACATACAGTTGATGATATTGAATTGAAGATAGAGCCTGAGTTCAGAATGCTTCATAATAGAGTAGGTGTATTTAATACACATTTTCAGAATTTCGGGCATTATAACATACCGAAAGCTCAACTAATTTTGGCTGACCCCCCATATAATCTCGGTGTTAATGCTTACGCAAGCAATCCGTCTTGGTATAAAGACGGAGATAACAAAAATGGCGAGAGCGAACTTGCAGGAGAAGAGTTTTTCGATACTGACAAAGATTTCCGTCCTGCCGAGTTCATGCACTTCTGCTCGCAGATGTTACGACCAGAACCGAAAGAGAAGGGCAAAGCACCCTGCATGATTATCTTTTGCGGATGGGAACAGCAGTTTTATTACAAGGAATTAGGTGAGAGGTACGGATTCAAGGGTTGCATTCCTTTGGTGTTCCGAAAGAATTATTCAGCACAGGTCTTGAAAGCCAATATGAAGGTTGTCGGCAACTGTGAATATGGTCTGATACTCTATCGTGACAAGCTACCTAAGTTTAATAATCACGGAGAAATGGTTATGAACTGCATGGAATTTCCGAGAGACTTAGGTATGCCACGTAGTCATCCGACACAAAAACCTATTCCACTTCTGAAAAAGCTGATAGGGTTATTTACTGACCCTGATGATGTTGTTATTGACCCTACAGCAGGTAGTTGCAGTAGTATTGTTGCAGCAGCATCAATGCAGAGAAAAGCTTATGGCTTTGAAATCAAGAAACAAATCTATTCACAAGGTGTAGATAATGTAAAGAGATACATAAGCAATGATATGTTTGAGGTATCTCCGCAGCTTGAAAAGAGAAAGCGATATACACAAGCAAGTTTATTTTGATTTACCATCATGATAGAATTGAATAAGATATACAATGAGGATTGCCTAGTGGGAATGAAAAGGATTCCTGGCGAAAGCGTGGATTGCATTATATGTGATTTGCCGTATGGCACGACCAAGAATGCATGGGATAGCGTTATCCCTCTTAATGACCTTTGGACTCATTATAACAGAATAATCAAAGAAAACGGTGCGATAATTTTGTTTTCTCAAATGCCTTTTACTGCCGTGCTCGCCTGTAGCAACTTGAATGATTTTAAGTACGAAATTGTATGGCAAAAAGAAAATGCTACTGGATTCTTAAATAGTAATTTTGCTCCTATGAAGATTCATGAAAATATTTTGGTATTTTCTAAATCTAGTGCTTGTTTTGTAAAAGATAAGAATTTGGCGATGATATACAATCCTCAGATGATACTTGGTTGCAAGCCTTATATAAGTAATAAGACTGGAATATCATCCACAAATTACGACTACAAACATTCCAAGCCAATTACAACCATCAACAATGGAGAACGTTTTCCAAACGATATTATATTTTTCAAACGAGATAAAGAGAAGATTCACCCTACACAGAAGCCAGTGGATTTAATTCGTTATCTCGTTAGGACTTATACCAATGTGGGGGGGTGCGTTCTTGACAACTGCATGGGCAGTGGCACTACTGCTATTGCCTGTATCAGGGAGAAGCGGAACTTTATCGGCTTTGAACTGAACAAAGAATATTACGACAAGGCTTGCAAGCGCATTCAGTTGGAAATGATGCAGCCTAGCTTGTTTTAATTACAGATATGTAGCTTTTCATTTGCCCTTATATATGCAATTCACGCAAATCGGTGTGGTGGAACTTGCGTGATGTTCACTATGTAATAGTCTGAGCACTGCACCGATTATTTTTTTGAAGTTAGTTTTCTTTCATAACCATGTAGCCCACACCGATGATAGTGTTCCTTGGGCAAGAACGATAATGGTGTACTGCTAGAAATAGTAGCACTCTTGAAATTTGGCGGCTATCATCGGTATTTTTAAGTATTGGAGGTGTAAAATGGCGAGATTAACACTTGAAGAATTAAAGAAAGACCCATTGACAAAAGGCGATTTTGAACGCATGAAAATTATGGGGCTAGACGCAAACGAGCCTTGGGCGTTAGTTTGTAAGATATTGGATTTTTGTGATGATGGTTACTTTAATATGAGAGCATTAAATCTGTTCTCCATATATGTAACTGGCTACTTCGATTGTTATCGTAGATTAAATTCTGAAAAGATAGAAAAGTTAAAAAAGACTTTTGAATTATGAAAGGTATGTATTATATATGCTATCTTGTTGCTATGCTTATTCTTGTAGTTGCTGCTGAGATAATCAACTTCGCAAGCAAGACTGTATGGGGCAAGAAAGTTATCAAATGTTTTGATTTATGAGTATAATTTTATTTGCGCTTGCTGCAACCTTTCTTATGTTCGCAGTTGCTGGCGCAATAGCGATGATGCTAGGGTGGGATAAAGAAGATTAGCAAAATGAGAAGTGAATCAAGGCGCAGTCAGCTCGACCACGAAAGATATATGAGAAATCGTGAAGAAAGACTGCAAAAGCAAAGAGATTATTACAGAAATAATACTGAACTTTGCAAGGCTAGCGTAAAGCGATGCAAAAAGAAAAGAGTGGAAAGAGAAAGATTTTTATTGTTTAATTAATTAAATATGTAGCTATTATGGCAAAAGACAAAATTAAGTTGGTTTTTGAGATTGACCGCTTTAAGGTTATCGGTTGTGTCGCACGTAACTGTGAGACAAAGGAAGAGTACGAGGAATTGGTGAAAATCATCAATAGTACTGATGAAGTTGTTCGTGATGACAAAGAAATTGAGAAGACAAATTGTGTACTGATTCTCGACCAGTTGTTGCACAACAACGAGAATTTGGCTCTTCGCAAACGCCTGGAGAGCGAGAATGAAACACTTCACAATGGCGAAGGTGACGGTGATGGTGACAACGATGGCGATGGCAACGTAAAATGCATCGAAATCAAAGGTGACGCTGCAAAGAACTTATTCGGCAAGCTCGTATCTTTGTTTGAAGCAGGAAAGGATGGTGAGTAATGAGGGTACGCACAGCATCTTGGTATGAGACAAAAATCAAATACCAAAAGACAATGGAGGATGGCTCGGAAAAAGTAGTCAATGAACTTTATGTTGTTGATGCACTTTCTTGCACCGAGGCAGAAACATCTATCATTGATGAAATGAGTTGCTATATTAGTGGTGATTCTGCCGTTACAAGCGCAAAGAAAACCAACTATGGCGAGATTTTCTTCTCTGACTTGGATGATGATGATAAGTGGTACAAGGCAAAACTCCAGTTTATCACTATTGATGAGAAATCCGATAAGGAGAGACGTTCTAACGTTACTTACTTGGTTCAGGCTAAGTCGTTGGCACGTGCTCTTCGATACGTTGATGAGGCGATGGGCAAATCAATGTTGGATTATGATATTGTTTCTTTGTCGGAAACAAAAATCATTGATGTATTCGAACATGATATGGGAAAAAGTTAAGAACTTCGAAGGAAAATATGATGTGTCTGATACAGGGCAAGTTCGTTCTCTTGTTGATAATAAGGGGAATCATAGGGTGAGAATGCTGAAAATTCATATTTCTAAAAATGGATACCCTATGGTAAGCCTTAAAAACAACGGAAAAATGTATCATGTTTTAGTCCATCGTTTAGTCGCACATGCATTTATTCCCAATCCTCTCAATCTACCACAGGTAAACCACAAAGATGAAAATAAAACAAACAATAATGTTAGTAATCTAGAATGGTGTACTGCGAAATATAATTGCTGTTACGGGGCAAGGAACAGAAAAATGATAAGTAAATTACGACGTGATTACCGTTCTTTTCATGTTCAGCAAATTGACCTAAAAGGAAATGTCGTTGGTGTATTTTTCTCAATGAGAGAGGCACAACGCATTACAGGAATAAGAGAAAGTGGAATTGCAAAATGTGTATGCGGAGAATTAAAAACAAGCGGTGGATTTAGATGGGAAAGAATATCAGACATTTAATGTTAAAAGAATGAGTAGAATCAACGAAATCATCGCATCTATGCCGCCAAAAATGGCTAACGCAGTAATCCATCAACGCAAGTTACACGCTTGCTTGATGGAACTTACTACTAGTAAGTCAAAAAAAGTGGCGGCTAGAGCTATTTTTCTGAATTACCAAGATGGTGATGGCAGAAAGTTAGGTACGATTCCACATTATTACGAGAGACCTACAACTACTGGTTCGGTAATGGTGGAGACGTACTTTAGTTATATTGATAGAGTTCATTAAACGTTTCTGATATATGGCAAACAGTAAACTCGCAACTTTCTATAAAAGAAGCTGCCACGATTGTATTTTTCTTCAAGTCTGCAAAGACCCTAACGCAAGCTACAATGGTGATTACGTTTGCAAGGATTGGGAATGGAAATACGAGTGATTAATTTTAAAACATAAAATAAAATGCCGATTATTAAAAAAAATGACGTTCGTCCAGAGCGTCCAGTTATCATCGTAATTTACGGTACGCCAGGCTGTGGTAAGACATCTGTTGCGACCACGGCAAAGAATCCACTGTTGATTGATACTGACAGAGGATCTGACCGCTCGGTTCAGATTGTAGATACCCTCGCTGCCAACAACTGGTATGACATCGAGAATGCCAAGAACGACATGGCTGGTTATGGAACAATCATCGTTGATACCGCCAAGGCTATGCTTGACGACTATTTGTCGTCTTACGCAGTCGATAAGAACTACAAGTTGAAGAACAATACACTGAAACGCTTCGGTCAGATGGCTGACGACTTCAAGGATTTCGTGAACTTCCTGCGTCAGGGAGAGAAGGACATTATCTTCATCTGCCACGACAAGGAGGTAACGGATGGTGATGTCGTCAAGCACACACCAGACTGTACAGGTCAGTCCAAGGATTTGCTTCTTCGTATCGCAGACCAAGTAGGTTACGTCTCAATGGTGAACAAGCAGCGCACAATCACATTCGAGCCAACAGACAACTACGTCGGTAAGAACGTAGCTCAGATTGGTGCAGAGGTTATCCCAGACGCAACGTCTCCAGATTTCAATGGATTTATGGCAGGCATTATCGCCAAGGTCAAAAAGTCCATTCAGTCTAAGTCAGAGGCGCAGCGCAAGGCAAACGAGCAAATCACTAAGCTTCGCAAGGAACTCTCCGACATCGAGGACGAGGAAGGCGCAGCAAAGCTGCTCGTTGATTGCAAGGAGCTTCCTCAGATAATGAAGCAACCTTTCTTCAATGAGATTACCGTAGCTCTCGCAGCCAAAGGTTTCGTCTGGGACGGAAAGAAATTCACAAAGCCATCGGCAGAAAAGAAGCCTGCCGAGGAAAAGAAGGAAGCTAAGAAGAAGGAGGAAGAAAAGAAGCCTGCCGATGGAAAGTAAGAAACCCTTAATTCGCGTCACTACGATAGAGGCTTTCAGAAGATACATCGAACAGTCCGATTATGACAACTTCGAGATAACCGAGCAGAGCGTCATTGACAACATCGTTGGAGAGTTCCAGGGAAATCAGTACACTACGGTTGGAACAGCGTTCCACGCAATCGTCGAGACTGGTTGCCAACCTTGCACTCTCGCCCCTGCTGGTTATCGAACATTCACATACTACGGCAAAGAGAAACAAGAGCCAGTTCCAGAGGGGAGAACCTTTGACATAGATGGCTGTCAAGTAACCCTAGACCTAGCACAAATCAAGGTGGCTCTTGACTACCGATACCAACATATCAACGCATTTCACGAAATTCGAAGGTATAAGGATTACGGCAGAGCTGTAGTAACTGGGTGTGCCGACATGATCAATGGAGTTCAGCTCCGAGACATCAAGACAAAGTACTCGACCCCATCTGATAAGCAATACTATGATTCCTGTCAGTGGAAGTTCTATCTTGATATGTTCGGTGCAGACATCTTCGACTTCGACCTCTTCACGTTCGAGGGGTACAACGTGGATAAGCACGGATATGACGTTCGTGGATTGAAACTTACGCCTCATACTCCTGCCATCAGAGTTTATCGCTATGATGGCATGGAGTATAACATTCGGAACCTCTTAGACCAATTCTTGGATTGGTGCGAATATAGAGGCTTAACTCAGTATTTATATAACACAAACGTTTAATTATGGTAGAGATTTGGAAGGATATTCCTGGATTTGAAGGTTTTTACCAAGTTAGCAACTTTGGGAAAATACGTTCAAAATGGAGAAATCGGCATTATAGTGAGTCTTATAGTTATAGAATAATAAAGGGGTGCTATAGTAACACCACAGGATATATAACCGTATTCTTAAGAAATTTAAATGGGGATAAAAGGCAAGAAACGGTGCATAGACTTGTGGCTGAATCTTTTCTTCATAAAGAAAACGGAAAGGAATATATAGACCATATTGATACAAATAAAACGAATAATGCTGTTACAAATTTAAGATGGGTTACAGCAAAAGAGAATAGTAACAACCCTTTAACTTTAAAGAAGTATTCTATAGCATCTATTAAGAAAGCTAAAAGGGGCGGAGCAAATGGTAATGCGGTAGCTGTTTATGTGTATGATTTAAACAAGAAACTTCTATCGACTTTTTCTTCAGCTATCGAGGCTGCGACTTATTTTAATGTAAAATACAGCAGAGTGTTGCATAATATAAACAAAGAACAAAACCATGTAAATGGGTATATTTTTAGTAAAAATAAACTTTAATTATGGCAGACATAACAGGAAAAATTATAGCGGTGTTGCCGACAAAAAGCGGAACATCTGCTAGGGGAACACAATGGAGTTCCCAAACTGCGGTCATCGAAACACACGAGCAGTACCCTAAGAGGGTTGCTTTTGATGTACTTGGTGACAAGATAACAGAGTTCAACTTGCAGGTTGGCGAGGAAGTGACAGTATCATTTGATATCAATGCCCGTGAGTACAACGGAAAATGGTGGAACTCAGTGAATGCTTGGCAGGTCGTTCGCCAGGGCGGTCAGCAGGCTCCTATGCAGGGTGGCTACAATATGAATCCTCAGACAGGCGCCCAGGCAGCACAA
>ERZ1034739.186-NODE-186-length-20763-cov-10.415154_pt1 | contig 20763 bp, 33 predicted proteins | sample MGYA00520636_ERZ1034739 | MGnify/ENA primary metagenome ERZ1034739 (study PRJEB33766, sample SAMN09781703) | gut metagenome | biome: gut microbiome | host: Homo sapiens | place: Madagascar | study: EMG produced TPA metagenomics assembly of the PRJNA485056 data... | reverse complement strand
TTAAAATTTTTATAGCATAAGCGTAGAAACGAGAAATACAATAAACTTCACTCCCCCATCATCAGAACGAATCAAGCTACCCCCGGCATGAAAATGAAAACACACTTCAAATGAACTCAAGACCGACATTTCATCACAGACCATATTAAATCAAAAGTCGTAACAAAACCAAATGCTGTGATCAATTGGCCATCGAAACGATGGCTATGCGGTGCAATAGTGCCCGCATAACGAAAACTGTTTCAAATGAAAACCGTATTCTACCTCCGTATCTCGACATGGTCGAGAACGAAGGAGGCATATGTGACTGAGTACAAAGACTCAGTCACCTACGACCTTGACAATAAAGCAGACAGAGCTGCTTTAGCTAAGGTCGCATTACGCCTCCTGATGGAAGGCTCAGAGCTTAAACTCTATCAGCTCGCTGATAGAGCAGCTCTTAGTGATTCCATCAAGGATGACGACCTATTCTAGGTCGTGCATCCGGCCCGTGCAAACGGGCTTTGGTTTTCATATGATGCTATGTTTTATAGGAAATTAACCAGTTTCGGGTAAACTGGGCTCCACATATACTGGTGGAGTAGTCGAGTTATTTTCCGATTAGGGAGCAGTATCTTAGCCTATTAGGATCATGTGGATCATGCTAGTGAATAGGTATTATTCCTATGTTATAATCTAGATTAACCCTCGACTTTAAACGAAATCAACCAAAATACAACATAATATGACAAACAATTGCTACATACACCCTTCAAATAGGGAGGCGGCGGAGTTCCTAATGGAGAAAGGATACTCCTTAACACCTGGTATCAAGAACGTTTATGACGTTCTACAAAACTGTATAATACACTATTGCGTATTATACGTAAACTTCAAAGGTAGTGGAATGGCTTTTCACAGACTCTTAACGGCAAATAAATTATTGTCCAAAGAGCCGTTAAAGCCGTTCGCCTTCAGTGTTTGGGATGTATGGGATGACTGAGTTAAAACTCGGAGTTTTCGTGTGCTTACCTTGGCAACAGAATTAAGCACACATCTTTCATTGTCTAACTTTAATCAAAAAGATATGAGCAAAGTAATTTACTATGCCGTAAAAGGCATGATTGCATCAGAAGCAAATGCAATCGAGGTATTGGCAAATCGACTTAGTGTCATTGCCGAATATCGTCCAGAAATCTGCAAATCCATCATAGATGGTGTTGCAGTAGCCGTTCGTGTTATAGACATGAATGGGTTGAAAAAGATGCTCAACAAAGAGAGCATCAAAAACGTAAATTGCTACCCGGTAATGGGTGGTGATTTAAGTCAATCCATCAACGTAGAATACGACGATGATAAAGGTGTGCATCGATGCGCATCATATCCGCTTCCACTTGACATACATCCGTACAATCAAGTGTTTGAAGTCACGTACATGTAGCATTTACTTAAGGTAGGAGGCGTAGGCTATTAGCTTACGTCCTCCAGCCTTTTTCCATGCGTAACAAAACAAAACGCTTTGATCAATCGGCGGGCTTCGCCCGGTTGCTATAGTGCTCTTTTGCCTACAGTAGTCCACCGCCGTGATAAGCATATACTTGAGAGGATGACTTCAAACATCACACTTTTTCTAAGTATTTACGCTTACCACAAGCACAACCGGATATTAATATATAGCGTTTAATCATTAAATTCAAAGGATATGAACTACAAGAAAATCAATTTCGAGATCGTAACCAGAAAAGGTGGCGCAACAATTAAAGGTCAGGAAGGTGAATATGCAAACAAATACTTGAAGTTTGATTGCATCAATCCCATCAACATGGACGAACGTCCTCACCGTGTGACATGCTTCGCAGAGGCAGTCATCAAGTACTACGAGACTCTTCTCCCAGAGAGCAGAGGCGGAAAGCTGCCAAACTCTGACGATTGGTCTGAGGACAAGATGCCTGTAAAGGATCGTATCTTCACCAACGGAGAGGCTGTAGAGTATGACTTCGGCGGACAATACGTTCAGAAGTACAGCCAGGACATCATGGACGGCGATAAGCTGATTCATGCAGCAGGCGACTACGTGTGCATAAAGGGAACTAAGTCTCCGAAGATCACCTCACGCAAGGTTGTATTCTGTCAGTACTACTACGAAACAGAAGCAGTCCTGAATGAGTGGGGTCAGCCAGAGATTGATCCTAACACGTTTGCCACCAAAGTTCGTATGGTACGCGACAAGGACGGTCTGCCCATCAAGCATTGGGTAGAAGGCTGGGATCCTGAGACCGTAGGCAGCAATCTTAAGAACGCATTCTACATTCCTATTGCAGAGTATGTAAAGGAAATGGGTGCTTCTGCTTCTAAGGACACCTCTGCAGACGTAGAGAGCAACATTCCTAAGACCAAAGATGCAGACGGAGACGACGACGCCTAAGCATTAAACCTATGCAGGTAGCGAGAGCATTTTGCTTATCGCTATCTGCTTGGTTCCTATTAAAACAAATACTATGATCAATAAGCGCAAAAATAAACCAAAAAAAACCCTAAATATTCAAAAGATATGGATAAATTAACTTACTATGCCTTGACAGGCATGCTCAAAGTCGAAGAAGACCCGATCGAAACTTTGAAGAAACGACTCAGTATCATTGCTGAGCGTTTTCCAGGACTATGTAACATCATGATTGAAGGTGTTGCCGTATCAGCACACATCTTTAATACGGCTAAATTCTGCAAACTGGTTGGTGTAAAAACTGCAGAAAATATAAAATGCTGCATAAAAACAGATGTCGATTTACACCAATGTGTTTATGTTGATTATGAATATGAGGGAAAACATCGTTGTGATGCATATCTACTCCCATTCACAATGGACAAACTCAAAGACATATTTGATGTTGAGTACGTATAGCCTTAGTGCTTGGCAGCCTGGAAAGACAGGCATTTTAAATCCCCTGATGAGTCTTTGAAAATTAAGACGAAACATTCTCAAATGCATTAAGAGAGTGTCGGGATATCATAAAGATGTTCAAAGGTAGGTTAACCTGACCTGTAACAAAAAGGTTAAAGGTATCACGCGACCTAAAAGAATTATCATGACGTGACATGGCGTGCCATCATTCGCTTAGATGGATAGTCTAACTTTTAGATCTGAATAAGTTCCTCGGCTTATCTCAGTGTGGAACAAAGGGAATCAGCTCCCCAGAGGGAATACTACATGTACAATTGTTTGAGCAAATAGTTGAAATTGTATACAGGTTTGTGGAGAACAATGTAGTATTAATTAGGCTTACCTTCAACTGTAAGTCTAAATTAAACTCGACTACCTACGACGATGGGTACCGACGTGATCCAACGCGAGAAGTGGACAATTAGGAGGGTAAGTTCGTTTTTTTACAACCTAATTGATTAAACGAAAAACGACGTCATCCAGGAGACGTAAAAATTCACACCGATGAGACTGGACGAAACACAGAGAGAAACTATTAACTCAACTTACTAGTAGTTAATAATGGCTCTGTGTCTGTGAACAACACATCGTATACGCGAGGTATAGGTATAAAGAATTTATACTTGACGATGGAACAAAACAATGCTTTTGAAAAAATACTCTTTTATCTACTATAGGGATGAAGAATTATTGAAGTAAATATTAGTCATTATAGAGTGAAATCGTGACTGATTTGCTGGTTTCAGATGACCTGGTATACGACTGGACTTATAGCTCAGTTGGTTAGAGCGGCAGACTCATAATCTGAAGGTCGTGGGTTCGATCCCCATCTAAGTCCACAATTTGAATCAATCAAAAAATAAACTTATGGAAAGAAACAACATGATTAAGTATGCAGTCAGGGATATGATTGAAAACAATCCCGATAGACTTGCTGAGAGATTGTCAGTAATCTTATCTATTGACGATTGTAGCAGACTATGTAATGGATTTGTCTTCGGAGTAGAGGTAAGAAACTTGTATGCCTTTGCGAAAAAGTATAATATTCCAGATGGCAAAGAAATGGTCATCGACAACATTGAAGTTCATGATGACATGTTTACAGTATGCTGTACAATCAATAACGATGAAGACGGCAAAAAGAGTACAACAAAAAGGCGCATAACTGAATCGTTTGACGGCGTGGACACAGATGTTTATTATATCGACCGTCTATAGTTGAACTCGTAGACACCTGAGCACTGTGTATAAACTGCTCAATTCTGAATCAATCAAAACAATTAAAAACCTCGCGATAATATCAAGGTCAATCGTTTACAATCATCATGAACAAATTAATTTACCCTAACGTTACTTCTTATTCGTATAGAAAAAAGTATATACGAATGGAAATATGTAGTATAACAACTGCAAGGATATATGTATTCGATATCAAATTTCCAATGACTATAAGCTGGAGAAAACTTGCAGAATTAGGTGCACATATCGAGTTCAACACAAGAGGTAAGAAAGAATGGCTTGTTATCTATCTACCATTAAAAAAGGTAATAGATGTAACAGATAGCTATGAATTAAACAAGTTTGTAACTAAGTACATCAAATTATAAATGACATGAACTAAAAACGATAAACATGAGACAGAAACATCAATTTCATCGCGAAAATTGTATGAACACAATGCGCGAAGCATTTAAGGATATGTTCGACAGAACAATTGTCCTCGCAGGTAAACATGCATTTGAATGGTCCATCACCATATGTGATGGCAACACATTCACTAAAATGACTTATTCTTGTCGCAAAACAGCAAGAAAAGAGTTTGAAAGGTATAAAAGACTAAAATAGATTTGTCCATCATTATACACATAGAATAAAGATTGAGCTACATTCGTTGTGAAACGCGTGTAGTTTTTAATTGATTATCATTAACCACTAAATATATATGAACATGAAACAGATTGTGAAATTTTGGTACTCTGTACCACCCGAAATCTGGTATTCGTAATACTAGAATTGTTTGATAGTTTTAGCATTTTAAAAAGTTAGGATGATTATTAGCATTCGTTATGAACGCTTTTGATGTATTTTATTGTGAAATAAGATATATCTACATATATCATTTGTTGTGAAATAAGTGGTATACTATGAAGTATGGTGTAATGGTAGCACTACAGATTTTGGTTCTGTTAGTCCCGGTTCGAATCCGAGTACTTCAACGAAATATTATAACAGTTTTCTATGTTTTATGTGAATAATAGTAGCATATCTTAAAAACATAGTGGAGAGAGATCGAAAGGTCTAATTAGGTATTAAACTAAAATCCCAGCCAAGGGTAACAGTATGTCACACTGGAAAAAAAGAGGCAAAAAAGAAGTTAAAACACTCGTTGATCTATCAGGTACAGTAGAGTACAAAGTGGATGTAACAAATCCACCAACGATTGTATCCGTCCAGTTTAACAGGATGGGACAAGTACACGACATTGCACCAAGAGAGATTGAAACAGAGGAATACATATATCCTCTGTTTGACGACCTTCATGGTCGTACGAGACTTGCTGTTGATCAGTATTTCAACGAAATTATTTAAACATTATCAAAATGGGAAAATTACTTAAGTTTATGCCAGGATTTATGTTCCTGGTGTACTGCGTAGCATTGTTGATTTTAACAGCTACGCCTTTCGCCGTACTTATGTGCGGCGGTGATGTATTGGACAAATATTATATTTGGCCGATAACAGCAGCTGTATACGTGATTGGCATGAGCGTGATGTACAATGATCTTTACGAAGACATTGTATTCCGCACAAACAAAACTTATCTGTTTCCAGGACCGGCTGGTAAAAAACTAGCCAATAAAGTCATAGGCTTTGTTACATTGATAGTAATAGCCACAGTGATGTTCAATTCTGCACATAAACAGGTAAGAGACAATGCACGTACCGAGAGAACGGAACTCGACCTTTATAAGGAGTACTATAAGTGTACTGAAACACTACTTGATTCTCTGTACATCGATGAAGATCACCCTATACTCGAAAGTGATGTAGGTGTAGATTATGCAAACGCAAAATTTGCAGTAGATGAGTATGAACCGGAAAACTAATATAGAGTTGTCGAAAGATGGTAAATCTTCAATGTATATCTTAACAAAGATAGACAGCGAAGGTTTCCATCATTCGATTTTCGTGTCAAAAGAGGAATTAGTAGAGATTTTAAAACTTATTAACAATGTTACAATTGATTGATACACGTCTTTCTAGCAAAGACAACAATATTGTACAGAAAACAACAATTAAAGGTTGTACTGCAAGCGCCGAAATGATCAACAGTACACTGAAGAGATTTCCATTTGATGCATCAGTAGTACAAAACTCATGTGATGGAAAGAACAAAGAAACGATCGTTTATATTCATCTTAGTCATGAAGTATCACTTAGAATTATAGATAATTTAGAAGAAATTATCATGAACATGATGACAGATTGTGAGCGAGCAAATGCAGCATTACAAGAATTTGACAATACTATCGAAGCACTTGTAAAAGACAGTAAAATGTTTAGAAATGAGACAACGAAATCAAATTCATCCACCGCAAAAAAAGTCAGTGACTTCTGATAGTCTCGGCAACGACAGAAGAAGGTTGTGGGTGAAAAAGAGTGATTGCACAATGCTTTTAGCAAAAGGCATTACTCCAAATGCGGCCAAGGCCCTTGAGACGATTATTGATAATTTTCTCAAGAGACTTAACTTAAAGAAAGAAGTAACGTTTATAGTTACAAAATAACCTGACTAACAGCAGGAAGTCTGTTAGAAGTAATAAACAGTCAAAAGTTATCAAAACAATGACAGTAGAAAATCAAGACGGACCGAGAATGATACTCGGTGGAATAGTAGCATTAATAATACTGCTATTCGCGGTTTCAAAATGCAACGCTCAAACGAAGCAGAAACCGCAGTTAGATACTATGGCATGTAATGTCACATGTATCGACAAATATGTTGAAGAGAAAACTTCAACAGGAAAAGTGCGATATTACGCAGTCTACAATGATGACAAAAAAGACATTTCTGAGTTAATTCCTGTAACTCAGAATGTTATGTCATACATTAGATTGTGTGGTGAAAATAACATCAAGCCATCCTTAGGTATCAAATTTAAGAATGGTCAGATACAGTCTCTCATACGATACAAACCTAAATATGTACGAAAATGAGCAACAAGGTAAAAGGACGTATATTCTATAGAACTCAACATGGAAGACAGATCGGTTCGTTTCTGATAGCTACAAACAGTACAAAGTACTCAGTTTGTGGCATCAGTACAACTGAGAAGATAAATCCATTGTACGAAAGTCACACAGAATTCATGTTCCAAAAAGCAAAAGTATACTTTCCTAAAACTATTTTTATACGTGCAGAGAAATCTACATGTATGAAGATAGCTAAGTATAGTTTTGCTAAAGAACTATCATTGCGGTTTGTTGTTACTCCATTTTTGGAGAAACAATTGAGCAAATTCAAAGATCCGTATGACATTGAAGTAGCGGAATTCTACTCTAACACTGGATATAAAGTGTATGCTACAGTAAGATCTGTAGTACGCTTTACTGACACGTTTACAAGAGAGAAATATGTTCTCGTAACTTTAAATGATTGTATCTATGAAAAAGAAACCTAAACCAGGTCAATTCTTTTCGATTCACGGCAAAGTATATCGTGTTATGAAGCGTACGAATGGGTGTGACGGATGTGTATTGAATCAAATATACCTCTGTCCATCCATTCGCGACATTCGTTACAACAACTTTAACCCGGAGTGTGCAGCAAATGGTATAATATTTGTGAACATATGAAAAGAGGACTTAAAAAATTATTATTAGTATTGTGGTGTGCTGCTATGCTGATATTAGCAGGAATATGTTTGTTTTTAATCATTACAGACATAACATTGTCAATTGAGTTAACTGCAATATTGACAATATTACTGTTAGGATCTACAGTGACGTACACAATAATGCTATGCGAGTTATTAGAACTATAATTATTCACTTTTAAACATTTATCAAAAAATGAAACATTCAGTATGGCACTTAGCCATGTATGTAATTGCGGTTATTGTAGCATTTATCATAACGCTGCAATTGACTGCGTGTGACCATTTCAAACAAGGAGACTCCATAAAGGAGGATTCTGTAAAGGTCGCAAATCAAATCGAGGGTATTGTAAACCCGCAGTTTGGCAACATAAGCGAAGTTTTGTCTTACAAAGACGAACTAAACGCTAATGAATACGAAGACTCCGTATTCAGGCACATGAATCCTACATTAGCATACAACATTGCTACGATTGTAATTAATCGCGATGGTGTTGCAACCAAGGCTTCTATCGTTAAAGAATATGAGAAAGGTAAGCAAATTTATGACAATTTGCCGCAAACCATTCCAGATTCTATCACTCATCCACAAGAAGTAGATGAGCACAAATCGGCGGAAATTACCTCCAAAGACACTATGATTGGGGGTAAAAAAGTACACATTAAAACGATAAAAGAGTATGAATAAGGATTATATCGTACTGTCCATACAAGGACAGCGTCTGAGTACTATATCAGAGGAAAAACTTCAGGGAATTTTGGCAAAAATTGGTTCTATTATCGTGTTTAACATAGAAGTAGAACCAAAAAACGTCGAAGCTACGATTTTGACAGAAGAAGAGTTGGTGAAAACTTCTATTGCTCGTACAATAGAAGTAAAACAGCATGAAGAGAAACAAACTGCAGAAAAAGCAGCTGTTATCTACATCTGTGAGAAATTCATAAACAATCGTGAATTCGATCGATACAAGTTCATTACAAGTCTTCTCAAAAATGCTTCATCGAAAAAAGACAAAGCATTATTAAACGCTGTGACAATCATCGCAAATCCTTCTCTGGATTACGATGATATTGTCGACCAGTGTGGAGTAGACACTGTAACAAAGTACGGATTCACACGACCAGTCTATCAGCAAGTCAAAATGGCATATTCCCTGATAATTTAACCGTCATGTGCAACAAAGAAAAAAAGGTAGACCCTAAAAAGGTCTACAAACAAAAGCATATCAATGCTAAGCCCTATCAAAGGACTAAAACCAAAAAAGAGTTTCGTGATTATACGAACGAAGATACTGACTATTAAGTCAAATTTGTTTAATTTTTTAAAATCATTATCAAAATGGCAAAGACAGAAAACAAAAAAACAGAGGTGAAGAACACAGTAGTAGACGAGACAAACGTTCTCGACACCATCAAGAACGGTAACAAGATGCCCGAGGGCCTGGCCGATGAGGTCAAGAAGGAGATCGCCGAAGAGGAGAAGAAGAAGAAGAGTATCCTCAAGGAGAAGATCATGAAGGCCGGTTACTGGAACAAGAAGGAACTGCTGCAGTTGCGCCAGCGTCGTCGCGAGGAGAAGGCGACGAAGGAAGCTCTGACTCGCTCAAAAGAGCAGTTGGACAAGCTCGCATCAGGAGAGATAACTCCTACAGAGTACGAAGATCTGCTCAAGAAGTCGCAGCAGGAGAAGACGAAGGCCATACAGGACAGCAATGAGGAATACCGCAAGGAATTGCGCGAGCTTCAGAACTCTCTTGAGGGCGATTACGTCTGGGACTGGGACCGCTACTAAGAGTAGAACTACATGAATTCGAATCATCGAGTCTTAGAACCATATGATTTGTGGAAGGGGAAGTTAACGCTTGATTTCCGATTCGCGGTAGTTGCGGAACGCCACGAGACATGAATTAACATGTCATACAGAGCCTAGAGCCAGTTATGAATTCAGATGCCGAACTTACGGTAGTTTAAATATAAGTCACATGATCAAAGAATTAATTCTTAGCGAGCCTTTGAGCCTCAACAATAGCGTAGAGTAATGGTAAACTGGAGTTGACTAAGATATAAATCAAAAATATGTTGAAAGCGACATGCAAGAACCTTAGAGTCAGTCATATCACCGCTTTGTATTGAGCCAAATAAAGCCGTTCTAAGACGTTATTAATCGATTATGAAGTAGCTAATCACATGAGACTAAATAACGCCTTAAAACGGCTTAAAATAGGCTTAAATCAAATGTTCTATCTGATCAATAGAACATTTACAAAAGAGTATTCGTGTGTATGAGGTAATCTAGTAAGACCAGGGTTCGAATCCCTGCACGTCCACTGAGTTATGTTTTTAGTTATGTGATTTGAAATCGCCACATGGTTCGTGAGAATAGTGTGGTTTTTAACATGGGCGTGACCGGAATTGATTACTAGAGGAAGTAAATACGTAAGCACATTACTATATAAATTTAAATGGCAACTATAATGTTGTAGACTACACACATGTAGCATGAGTGTAATCTGAGTGTTTCCTACTAAAGTGGAGGTAGTGCGATATGCCGGTATCAAACGTGGTTCGATTCCACGGCACTCACAAATGTTTTTAAGGATTGTAATTTTTAATTGTTCAACTACGCCTATACGGTTCGTGAGAATAGTATAGGATTCTTATTTGAATATGAGTAGTACAGGATATAAAGCTATGTTACGAGACAGAGTCCCGTTCGTAGTAAACCTAGCTTTAAAATGGTGTAGTGCCAAAGGAAACTGGGTAGATCATGTTTATGATTCTCAAATATCAATATATGCTACTAAAGAAGATCGATATGATGCTACAAGACACGTATTAGGTCTCAAGAAGCATAATAGAGAGTTTGATTTTCATAAATCTATAGACTGGGATAACATAACTAGTGAAGAATCCGAATATTGGAAACAGATCGAGGTATGGGTAACTTGGTTTAAAGTGAATCATATATACATTAAATATATATATGATGGTTCTGTTGAGAAAGGTAAGTCTATTGATGTCATCAAAGATGAAATCAAGAATTATCTTTCTTCCTCTGTAGATCCCAGTCTATGGGATAAATTGGTGACATTCTTAATTAATAATATGAGTTATGAATAGTTTCCCTAATATTTTAACACAACGCTTAATGTTAGAAAAACTAAGATTGGGCGTAAATGTTGACATCTCTGATGTACATACAATGGAAAAAACTTTATCGTCGTTGCGTATAGCAAGTAATCAAGGCGTTAATGGGGGTAAAGTATATATACCAGAAGTATTCATTAGAGGTAATTCGTGGTCAAAACAAAATCAGAAGATTCTTGAGTATTTAGCCTCTAATAAAGTATTTCAAAACCGAGCTCAATGGGTGTATCGTAAATTAATAACTCAATGTGACCTTGATACATGGGTTACAGGAGATGTTAAGATACGAATAGCAACCTGTGCTTTGAAATGCCTATTTGAGAAAGATGATTACATTTATATATGTGATTCTCTTATAGCCAATATAAAAGAACTTAGAGAAGTTTTGATTGATGAAGAGCTGCCATTTTAGGTAGCGCCCGTGCCTCCAAGAGAGTAGTGTTTGATCACAGCACGGGATCTCATGAGCACCGTCTCTTACGTCAGTGACAGACTAATAACCGGTATGCATGTAGAGGAACTGCTTCCTCGGTGTCAAACATGTTAAATTTGTTGATTATGAAGAATCCTAAGATTACCCAAGAGGAGATTCGTCTAATCAAGGACGCACAGGCAGGTAATATACTTGCTTTTAATAAACTTTTTTATCGCTATAAAGGTTTTGTGGATAACATCCTATACCAATACATCAAAGATTTTGATGAAGCGAAGGATATTACAAACATAGTATTCCTTAAGGTTTATGAGAAACTCTCGACTTTCGTAGACTATGACTCCTTTGGAGGATGGTTACGAATTATTGCTAATAGAACTGCTATTGATTATCTACGTAAAATAGGTGACAAAAACAGAATGCTTGGTGATAATGACAATAAAGTGTCGCTGGAACAAATAGATTCTACAGAACACGATATGGTCAATCGTATTACGTATGAACAACTATTAAAAGAGTTTGACCGACTCAATCCAGTTCACAAGCAAATATGCCTGTTATTTTACAAGGATAACTTGACAGTGGAACAAATTAGCAAAACATTAAACATTTCTCAAGGTACGATTAAGTCTATACTTTCTCGTACGAGAACAAAAATTATTAAACGTTTTAAACAGTAAAATGGCATTATTCTGGTTCATTTGTGGAATATTGTTGATTTGTTGTATCGCACGATACAATGAGTCAGACAAATTGTTCTGGACTTTGCTGGTATCTTTCGTAGGTGCCTTTGCTGCTGCAAGCGTTATTATTGCTATATGCAATAATGATAAACACGAGAATGTTACTGCTAATGTTAGCCCCACACAGTTGTATGTAAATGCATCCAATGCCTCACAAGCATTGTTGGCAGATGTATTTTACAATACCACCAAAGGCATGTCTTATGATATGCCAGACGCTGTGAGTAAGGATTACTACATTAGCAAAGACGTTCTCCCATGCAGTAGAGTAGATAACTTAGAAGATAAACCACCACAAAGCAAACAATTATGTTACAATATTTCGACACTTCTTAAACTAAGTAAATTACACTTAATTAAAGATTCATCGTGAACATTTTAAAATTTCCGTTTTAAGTTCACAAGTTATTAACAATTAAACATTTATCAAAAATGAGTAAGAAAAATAAAGGAGCAATTCCTGCAGCTCCTAAGACAAAGCAGGAGGCAAAGTCTAACGAGACAAAGAAGGACTCAAAGAATGTAGAGACAAAGGTTGAAGTAATTGACGTCAACAAGTTACGTGCAGCAACACAAGGCAAGCCATCGAACGGGCTTGACGCGAACCACCAGGTGGACGTCCTGATGGGCCTTAAGACCTTTTTCAAGGACGATCCTAGTGCAGTAGACAAGTTTGGCAAGGAGCCAGTTGAGAAGATTAACTATCTTACAGCTATTGGCTTCGCTACCGCATTTGTACAAGAGGCATACTATGGTGACAGCAATTGGGCCGCTACCATGCGCTCTTCTCAGCTTGAGGCAATCAAAGAGTTGGCTCCGGTTATCGGATTCACAATCGATTCAAAGTTACTGCCTGCTCCAGACGCAGAAGGTAACGTTACTGTACCAGCAAGTGCAGTAAAGGTTAACGCAACAACCAAGAAGAAGATTGAGAACGAGAAGAAGGTTATTGATTCCAAGCCGATCCTTGATCCAGTGAAGATTGAGAACGAGGACCAGCTCAAGAACTCTCTTTCATTCTTCCTCTCTGATCCTGGTGTGAAGCGCCCGTACGACAAGATGGTGCGTGCGACTGAGTTTCTTCGGTCTTATCAACTTCTTCAAGCTGACAAGTCCGACAACAAAGACGCAGCAACTGCTGCCGTTCAGTCCAAGACCATTTCCGACCTTCTTGAGGAGGTACGAGTACTTGTAGGTGAGGTTCCTTTCTCTACAGTAGGAATGTGTCATTTCATCTACAGTAAGCTTACTTCTTTTGGGAACCCGATATTCTCGTTCTGTCTGTTGCGTAACGCATCGAAGAACAAGGCTACCGGTAATACGGACGTAGACGACAATGTCATTGCAGCAATGACACGTACTCTCGTCAATTGGGCAAACGACCCGAAGATCGAGCATTACAACAAGGCACTTGAGCGTGCGAAAGCAGAGCTTAAGGCTGGCACGAAGAAGCAAGACTATGTTGACGTTATTCAGGACAACGTAAACGTATGCACAGGCTACTTCAACGCAGTGACATCTTGTCCTACAGACTTTGCAGACAACCTGCTTGAGAACTTGAAGAGTGAGGACTTAAAGGTCAGCAATGCAGCTAAGATGACTGTAAGCATGATCCTTAAGTCATATTATCCTACACTTTCAAGTATTGACGACGCCGGTGATAACAAGGATCAGCTCCTTGCAGACATTCAGCAGCGTGCCGGTATCATCACCAATTTGTTCCGTGATCCTCTGTCACAGGATATTCGCTACAGTGAGGCAAACCTCACTTACAAAGCTCCTGAGCCTGAGAAGAAGGATGCGACTGAAAAAAACTAATACAGTCCACTAAAGAAAAAATCTCGACTTTAGTAGGACGTATTAAAAATTGGTGGGATAGTGTTAAACCATATTAGAGATTATCAAAATCGACTATGCGAAAATTAACAACCATTCTGTGTAGCATTGCTTTTGCCATTTCAGGTATTTGCCTGGCAGAAGCAACAGCTACCAAGTCCGTATCATCACAGACTGTTTCTGCAGCAACAATGCCGAATATCAGTCTTGATAATATCAAACCTCCTGTAGACCTGTTATTAGGTTTACAGAAGGAGACGGATGACAGTATCCGCTCACCTGGCCGAGTAGATACTGTATACATAAAAGAGAAGCCAGAAGTAAAAACAACAAAAGCTGTGAAGGCACGCGCGCCCAAGCAGGTAAAGAAGAAGAAACGCCACTCTTCACCTCTTTATATAGCAACACGCATGGATAACAAGGAAGACTCCATCAAGACAGACAGCCTATTTATCTATAAACTAGAGAAGATAGGTAAAGTCGACTTGGAAAAACTCAATTCCTCTATAGATGTTAATTAGCATTTAAGTTTCGGGTTGTGCAGCTTTGCGCTGCATGACCTGAAACCTATAGGTAAGTACTTATAGTAGGTCCCATTAGCCTATGTACGAAAACAAAAATAAAACTTGATCCGAGAATATGTTAGCTTTCTCAAAAAGTGAGACACCCAAAAGGTAGGATGAAATGCATATGTTGTGAAAATTCATATGTAGGAGGACAGAGCGTCATTGTCAAGTCCTAATGTCCATGAGAACCGTCTGGTGATGGACCTCTTAAATACGCGTAAGTCTCAAGAAGAGCAAAATGATGATCGTATCGGAATTATATCTGATGATACTAAGGATATACGAACGAAACACGAGATGAAACATATCTATAATACTGAAAACTTATATTGTGGGAAATTACATACATGATATGGTGTGATTTGCAATGATATCAATGTACGACTAGAGTAAGTAACCAAAAATAGATATGAGTATCACAAATAAGCTGAAGCATAGTGTTCCTTGATTCCAACTCAAGTATGAAGGTGCGAAGAAAATATACAAGTTATTATTACAATATCATAAGGATAATACTTATGAAATGTATGGTAAATATGTTGTCTATGTAAGTCCCTGCTGTTAGATTCAGCACATCTCCGTTGAAGGGGAGCCAGTGATGGGGTAAAACGACTGAAATAATAATAAGTATGACCGACAGGCTTTTGTAGTTTATCGGGATATAAAAGAAAAACTACCAGGAGGGTGGGGCAGACCCTTAGTTAAGTAATATATAGTTGTATGTATGTTACTTACACGCGATACGAGGCCGCGGACAAAGTCTGATATGAGCATAATAAGTTTAGTAAGCAAAACGATGTATGTATGGATATGGCATAAAAAACTATACCTATTCCGGTGACTACGTTACAGTCAAACCTCGGTAACAGGAGATGATCTGTTACAAAAAACTACGTAAGTCGATTCGACACTGTACACACCAGTACTGAAAGAGATCGTTTCCGTTTCAAGACAGATAATAGTTCGAAGGTTTCAACTATATATACATATATTACAGTCCCTGTGGGATAGAATCCGTTATACTGTAACTGCGTATATATTTTGAAAAAAGATACTTCTTACGAAAATAAGTCAGCGATAAAATTTAATAATTAGCATGTTTAACAAAAATTAGATGTCCCCAGATAGCGAAAAACCTACGTTGTAAGTAGGGAGTAGTGAGGTCTGAAAATCTGAGTACCAACCGTTATATGTAACCAGAACTAAAGTATGGACAGCAAATCCATATGTAAACTCTAAAGGTAGGCATAATACATGGAAATGATGGGCAGCTTTAAGGAGTCATGAGACGCAGTGCAGAAGCGTATGCAGGTGATGTATCGAAAACATCTCTTACTATCTACTGTCTATAGATGTGTAAGAAGCTCTTAAAGTGGGTGACAAGTGAAAGTGTATGAGTTGAAATCTCAATATTCGTGTACTATAAATAAATGAGGTAGAAACACCAAGAAACAAAAGTCCGTAGGATCGCAGATACCCCCTGAAGGTATAGATCGTTCGATAATGAAACGCACTCCTCGCGTAAAAAGCTACACACGCACGTAGTAAGTATAGGAAACGTCGACAGGACATCCTTGGACGTAAAAACAAGGATGCGCGAGCAAGCGGCTACAGCTTGTATGAATATGTTTGTAGTTAAAATAGGGAAGCTGTCAAAGATATTCAAAATTTTCGTGGGTGATACATATTGTGCATTAGTCCTTTGGAAATTTTGCCGATTGTCTGACAATCAGTATCGTATATGTGTGGAAGATCTTCACACGATGTTTTATGCAATATAAACATGGCTATGTATCTGGTATGTAATACATAGTAAAAACAACAAGATTGAATTCTTCACAAATAGCATTCTAAGCTTTAAAAGAAAATATAGATTGATGGGCTCTAGCATGTCATACCATTTGACTCCCGTTACACAAATTGAGCTTCATTTTAAGGAATATAAACGTGTAACTATATCTATATAAAGCGTGGTTCCCATTAGCACACCAACTATGTGAATTGTAAGATAACATACGTTAGATTGTACCTAAGCGACTCTCCGAAGCAGTGCATTCTTTTTTAATAGTCTAAATGTCAGGACATGTGAATGACATATATGTAACAACTTATCGTTAGTTAAATCAATAACGATATCAAAAAGGATAAGTAAAATGGCAACAACAATTAATGTAAACGTGCAGAACGCACTTAGTGGCAATCGCAACCCAATCTCCCTCATGGGAGCAAACCTCGGTAAACAATTCTTTACAACAGAAGTTCGCGACTGTTGGCCAAACTTTGAGAAGGAGAAGAACTCCATTCAGATGAACGATCAGAAGACGCTCATCACCAATCGTTCTCCGCGCCGCTACCGAATCAATGCAAAAGACATCTTCGGTATTATCATCGATACGGACATCAACAACAATCCCGTGATCAAGATCAATCCTCACAAGGACGGTCTCGCTGATGCAATCATTCCGATCTCATCAGACATGAAGGATTACGGTGTCGTTACTGAGGAGGCTGTTAAGGAGGCGTTGAAGAACGCAGCTGACAACAACGCCACAGTAACTCACGCATTCAAGGATCCGCAGAAGCTGATCCAGTTCATGAATGCACTCAATCAGAGCGAGTATGATACAATCCAGACTTTGATTGACGCTCTCTGCAAGATGCAGCAGAGCATCAAGTCAGCTATGGCTGACAACACAAAGAAGGTTAACGACTATATGGACCAGCTTAACAGTCGTGTAGACATTAACATTCACGAGTAACCATGAAACATCGCTTGTCAAATGGTTCGATCGCACTTATTAAGTATTTATTGAGTGACGAACGAATCTCTGACAAGGTATTTAACAACACTAAGGATAAAGCCAAGTACAAATCTATAAGTATTCGTGAAGACGGTACTATTATACTGGGCAAAACAAGTTGTCTTTGGTGGAACCAGTTATTGGCTTGTCAGGATAAAATACCTTTCAATGATTTTGCATTGAAGGTATGGGACGCTTTGGTAAACCTCTCTACGGGAGGTAATTCTGAAGCACTTGAACGTGGACTTAGTACTGAGATTGCGAACTTATCACAGCGCGAAGGAGATTATGATAACCTAGTTCATCGTTTGGTGGACTGTTATGAGCACGTGTGCAACAATAAGGGAAAACTGCCTCTTGCGGGAGGCTCGGAGAAGTCGGATCTGGAAGGGACTCTTACGAAGCACATTAACGTTCCTAACGATATTATAATCAATATCGATGGTGTGAAAAAGAAAACACTCTCTTTTAACGATAGTTTTGGTGATAAATGGATTGATGTAAATGTAGGAGTAACTGGAGTAACTGTACATTAATAATGTAGATATTTATACAAATCCTGCGGGATTTCGTGTCATATTACCGAGGTATTTATGATACAATTTATCGAAGTTATTTATGTGCTATTATTAAGGCTACAAATCTTTTATATTACCATATATCATTAAAATAGCGATGTATCTATCCTAAACGATTTGTATTACAAATCAGAATATTGTATCTGCGGATTTCAATATTCAAGGATAGATATATCAATTTATTATACAGTTGTACGTATAATAAATACAGGTAGATGATGAACTCGAATTCAACGAACTGAAGTTTAATTTAAATCAATACAATATGAATAAGACATCAATGAAATTGAATTCAAGTAACATTATTAACATTCGTAAGAATCTTTGTGAGAAAATCACAAAATATTGGCGTACAATTCGCAATGAGAATGTAATGTCAAACAAAGCAATTAAGGCAGGACTCGGTTCGGGTTATGACCTTAAGTCTCTGTACAATGAGATTACTCAGATGGCAGAGAAGCGTATCATGATTAAGGGTATGCTTATGTATCTTAATATGGGTCTAAAGTTTGATATAGACGCATTTAAGAAGAGTAATAACTATAGTATCTTTGCAGCATGCGAGGCAAAGGAGGCTATTGCTCAACTAAAAATGATTCCTACTATCAATCCCACAGAGAAATCGAAAAAGGGGCTCAAGGGAACTGGAAAGAAGGAAACATTCACAAGTGCAAAGATTGCACAGCTGTTGAAAGATCTCCAGCTTAAGGCAAACAAGTATGATGCTGACATGGAGAAGTTTAACAATGATACTGAGATTGATATCCCCGAGAGCATAACTAATATGTTTAAGGAGGATGTTACCTTATAAAAATCATTGACTCGGCGTGACGGACCTTACGGTATAATATGCCGCAATTACAGATCGTGGCTGTAACGAGTCACATTCCCTTTTTCTTAATAACATGTCTAATTTAAAATCATTATCAAAATGAAAAAGAACGCAAAAAACAATATAAAAGCAAAGAAGTCTGCAAAGTTAAACAAGTCTAACAAGAAGTCTCCTGAGGCTATAAAGGCCAAACAAGAGAAAGCAGACAAGCTTAAACAAGAAAAGAAAGAACGTAAAGAGAATAATATCTCTGACGTTAAACAGTCCATAAAGACTCTCAGCAAGGCTTTATTGTCTATGGGTGGTGTAAAGAAAGAAGCACTAACGGAGAAGGACAAGGAGCTTATCAAGCAAAAGTCTGAGGAACTTCGTAAGGTCCGAAAAGAGCAATACGAAAATAGAAGGTTAGCCAACCTTAAACGTCGCCTGAAACTAGGCGAGAAATCAGAAGAAGAGATTAAGAAGTCTCTCGATGAACTAAAGGAAGAAATGGCGAAACAAAAACGCTATGATATTCTGATGATATTCAATCCGAACAACAAGACGGGTGTAGTTACAGCTTTGTCTAAGATGAAGATAACTGCAACATTCATGTCTGATGACTATGTTTGGATAAAGAACACTGATGTACATGTTCTCGATAAGTTACGAAAGATACCTATCGATGTTAACATGTGGCCCTATAAGGCATCAGAAAAGCCTTCTGTTGAGAAGAAAAGCAAGAAGCCTACAAATAATACATCAGAGGCTAAAAAGGCCGCCAAAACGAAAAGAAAGGCCGCCAATGTAGCCAAATTTGAGTCTCAACACACCCATAAGACAAAAAGAGACTCGTTTAAGAAAACGTGTACTAAAAACTTGAAAGAACTTATGAAGGCTAAGTTCGGAAAAGTATCACGAAGAGATGTAGAAACAGGTAATTTTATCAAAAAAGTAGCTTAATATGAGAAAGACAACATTAAATCGACAAATGATAGCTCAAGAGCGCAGCTATAATCGAAAATATAACGTTAAGAACAATTGTATACCGGCGTTTGTAAAGAACAACTATCGTACAGAAAATGACGATGGTACGATAGAGTACAAATGGGAGAAAGCAAAATCTCCACAGCCGAAAAACCTTACAAAAGGCAAATGTTTTGTAAAGAAAGACGGTAAAAAACTAAGAGTTCTATCGGAACAGGGTAAGTTTCATAAAAAATACACTATCAAGAAGTATGATAGGCACTCGAAAGAGTATATAGAAGCTTATATCGGTCACAAACTTGCCAAATGGGAGAAGAAAAATCCTTGTCCCATAAAACTTGACGGTATACAACAGGATTTGTTCGAAAACGAGTTCCTTCTTCCATGGAAAGAAAAGAAGAATTTGGAGCTTAAACGTATTTCAGAGTTTGTAATCTCTGTATATGGCAAATTCCCATTAGTCGGAAGATTTAAACAGTCTGACGACAAGTATAAGGAAAAAATGTTGGAACATCTTAAGGACATAGATGGTAGTACAGCTAAATATGGCGGTATCAATCATTGTCCGAGTACTGTTCCAATAATAAAAGCAGCTAAAGTAGTTACGGATACTACTAAAGCATGTAAGAGTAATTTAGTTTCATCTACACTGAAGGACGCTTACAATAACCAAGGTAGAATTATACTACCTGGTATGCAATTAGCAGCTTAAAAACAACACATGCAGTGAAGTCTATGTGCGCATAGTTCCTGAAGAGAAATGACATCGTAGCGGATAACGTTTCTTAGTGGGTCCGAGTCCCATCACTGCAACTATATTAACTAAGAACCTTTGAGTCATGATAATACGAAATTCCGTCGTAATAGTATACGACATTGAGATCTTCCCAAACGTATTTCATTGTACATGCAAAGATACTGAGACTAATAAATTATATTTCTTTGAGATATCCAACCGTAAGAATCAGCTAACAGAATTAGTTGATTTTTTCTTTTTTAAGAATATCGGTGATAAAATGTTTTGCGGATATAACAATAAACATTATGATGATGTGATAATAAAC
>ERZ1034739.182-NODE-182-length-21197-cov-11.514379_pt1 | contig 21197 bp, 22 predicted proteins | sample MGYA00520636_ERZ1034739 | MGnify/ENA primary metagenome ERZ1034739 (study PRJEB33766, sample SAMN09781703) | gut metagenome | biome: gut microbiome | host: Homo sapiens | place: Madagascar | study: EMG produced TPA metagenomics assembly of the PRJNA485056 data... | reverse complement strand
CACTAAATTTATATAGTCTGCTTATGCGTGTAATTTACACTTGATTAATATAGTGCATTAATTTATAATGGGGCAAAAAAGGAGTCAACCATGCCCACAAATTGCAGAAAAACATTTGACTTTTCATCAGCAGAAGGTGCTACGCACGTAGATACGCCACCATGCAAAGTGAAATTTGGTTTTACTTTAGCGGAAATATTAATCACACTTGGTATAATCGGTGTTGTTGCGGCTATGACGATTCCAAACTTAATTGCAAACAACAAAGCTCGCAGGTTAAAATCTCAATTTCTTGAATCTTATTCTATTGTTCAACAAGTTTTTAAGCAAATGGAAGCCGATGATGTATCGCTAGACCCAAAAGATTACCCAACAGGTCAGTTTTACAAAACATTTATGAAATATGTTCAAGCTCCAACAGATTGCAATAGAAAAAGAATGAGCGTATGTTATTATTTTGTTGCAGATGGGAAAAACGATGAACATTCAAAACCGTACAAAACACTTGATGGGAATGCAAATGTTGCAGGCAATTGGTTTGATGATGGACAAATTGCTCTACAAAATGGATCACTCATATTATTTGAAAATTATACAGCTATTGACCAATTGTGGGTATCTGTTGACTTAAACGGTTACAACAATCCGCCAAACCGATGGGGAGTGGATTTATTCACTTTTCAATTTATTGAAGGAGAATTGGTTACTATGGGTGACCAAAAGTCTAAATATAACAACATTGAGAGTTACTGCAATCCAAAAACTTCAAATACTTTAAACGGTATAGCTTGTGCCCAAAAAGCAAAAACAGAGTCAGATTATTTTAATTGGGTTGTAAAAAACGTGAAATAGTGACGTGATTTTATGTATTGTCATTATGAACTTGTTTTGAAATATGACTTAATAGTCACCCTGAACTTGTTTCAGGGTCTCAAATAAAACAAATTAAGCATAAGACAACTATTGTTTAATTAGAGGAGTATAAACAGTCTTGGATTATTGGCGGCTCGACCGGCTCAACGCAGCTCTCGCCAAGACGTGCTGGGTTCACTTCGTTCACACGGCGCACTTGCCAAAATCCGCAGTTCAGCATGACCAAAATAAACTTAACTATTATTGTCCATTTATGTTCAGAATGACAAAAGGATATTTTATCCTACAATCTTTACACCTGAGCTTGTGCCAAGACGTGTTGCGCCAGCTTTAATCATTGCAAGTGCAGATTCTTTATCTCGTATTCCGCCTGATGCTTTGACTTGCAAACCATAAGAATGGACTGTATTATACATAAGTTCTACATCTTCTGCTTTTGCACCAACTCCGCCTTTTACAAATCCTGTTGATGTTTTGACAAAATCTGCCCCACCTTGGATTGCACATTCACAGGCATATTTAATTTCATCTTTTGTTAATAAATCGGTTTCAATAATAACTTTTAAGTTTTTACCGCCGCACGCTGATTTTATCAACTTAATTTCTTCAACAAGAAAATCTGTTTCACGGTCTTTCACTTTTGTTACATTGATAACCATATCAATTTCGTCAGCACCATCTTTAACGGCTTGGATTGTTTCAAAAATCTTGGTTTCTGTAGTGTTTGCTCCTAAAGGAAAACCAATAACCGTAACAACTTTGACATCTGTGTCTTTCAAGTTTTCTTTTGCGAGTTTTACATAACAAGGATTGATACAAACACCTAAAAAGTTGTATTCTTTTGCCTCTTCAAAGAGTTTTATCAAATCAGCTTTTCTTGCATCTTGTTTTAATAAAGTATGTTCAACGTATTTGTTTAAATTTTCCATATTTACTCCCTCTTTTTATAATATATTATCTAAAATTTCACTAACTTGGTCTGAATGATTCAATGTAAAAAAGTGCAAGCCGTCAACCTTGTTGTCAATCAAATCATGACACTGATTTATCGCAAATTCAACACCGATTTTTTTCGCATCGTTTGGAAATTTTACTAATTGCTCTTGGATTTTGTTTGGAATTTTAGCATGCGTCAGGCTAATCATTTTTTCTACCTGTTTTCGACTTCTTATTGGTAAAATCCCTGCAACAATCGGTAAATCTATTCCTGCATTTTTGACTAATTCAATATATCTATATAATTTATCGTTTTCAAAAAATAATTGAGTAAAAATAGCAGATGCGCCCATATCAACTTTGCGTTTTAGATTTTCAATATCTTTGTGAATATTTTCACATTCAATATGACATTCAGGATACCCCGCAACCCCAATTGATAGCGTGGAATGTTCATGAATAAATTCAACAAGTTCATTTGCATAATTAAATTCGCACTCAGGTGTTGCCTCTGTTTTGTCACCACGCAAAGCTAATATGTTTTCGATTCCCATATTTTCAATTTGCGTAATATAATGTTCAATTAATTCTCTTGTTGACCCTACACATGTGAAGTGAGGCATTACATTTAATTCTAAATCTAAAAAAGTCTTTAATAGTTCAAATGACATATCTTTTGTTCCGCCATTTGCGCCGTATGTCAATGATATCAATACAGGATGGTATTTTTTTAAGATTCTGACCTGCTCAAAAAGGTCTGAAATATTTCCGTCTTTAGGCGGAAATACTTCAAACGAAATTTTTGGTTGGTTGTACAAAAATCGTCTGTCTGGCGATGCTATGTAATCCTGATATATCTCTTTTAGTTCCATATTCGGATTATACCATAGAAAAACAACCTATTTTGCAAGTTTTGCTTTCAATCTTGCCTCAGCTCTTGCAATAGCTGCTTCTGCTCTTTTGGCATCAAGTCTTGCGTTAGCGTTACGCAATCTGCTTTTTGCACGTTCTAAAGCCTCACGTGCACGAGCTTCGTCGATTTCTTCATCAGGCTCAGCCAAAGTTGTAAGAATTAAACATTCTTCGTCTTTGAATTGAAGAATACCGCCCATTGTTGTAAATCGTTTAACTTCATTTCCAACAACCGCACGAGTAACTCCGATATCCAAGGCTGTCATCATTGGAATGTGCCCTTTTAACAATCCAAACTCGCCATCAATACCTTTTGAATAGATTTCATCGACTTCTTCGTCAAAAACAACTCTTTCTTGTGTAATAATTTTTAATTTCATAAATACCTTTCAGAAGTAAAGAAGGCTTTATGTCAAGGGTGGTAATAGTTTAACCACCTTGACACTTTGTCTTCTAAATTTTTATTCCAATGTTTTTGCTTTTTCAACAGCTTCTTCAATAGTACCAACCATGTAGAAAGCTTGTTCTGGCAAATCGTCATGTTTACCTTCTATGATTTCTTTGAAACCTCTGATTGTATCTTCAACCTTAACGTATTTACCGGCAATACCAGAGAATTGTTCAGCAACAAAGAATGGTTGAGACAAGAATTTTTGGATTTTTCTTGCTCGGTTTACAGTTTCTTTATCTTCTTCTGATAATTCATCCATACCCAAGATTGCAATGATATCTTGCAACTCTTTGTATTTTTGAAGAATTTCAAGAACTTTTCTTGTTACGCTGTAGTGTTCTTCACCAATGATATTAGGGTCTAATGCTCTTGAATTTGATTCAAGAGGGTCAACAGCCGGATAAATACCAAGTGATGCAATGTTTCTTGATAATACAGTTGATGCATCAAGGTGAGAGAATGTTGTAGCCGGCGCAGGGTCAGTCAAGTCATCGGCAGGAACATAAATAGCTTGAACTGATGTGATTGAACCATCTTTTGTAGATGTAATTCTTTCTTGTAATTCACCCATTTCTGTTGCCAATGTAGGTTGATAACCTACAGCTGACGGTACACGTCCTAATAGCGCTGATACTTCAGAACCTGCTTGAGTAAATCTGAATATATTATCAATGAATAACAATACATCTTGTTTTGAGTAGTCTCTAAAATACTCAGCAGCAGTCAATGCTGACAACCCTACCCTCATTCTGGCTCCTGGCGGTTCGTTCATCTGACCGTAAATCAGACCAACTTTGTCTAATACACCACTTTCTTTAAATTCGTTCCAAAGGTCGTTACCTTCACGAGTTCTTTCACCAACACCGCCAAATACAGATACACCGTTGTGAGCCATTGCGATATTATGAATTAATTCTTGAATCAAAACTGTTTTACCAACACCTGCACCACCGAACAAACCAATTTTACCACCTTTTTGGTATGGTTGAAGCAAGTCGATAGCTTTGATACCTGTTTCCAAAATTTCGATATCAGTATTTTGGTCAACCAATTTTGGAGATTCTCTATGGATAGGAAGGTATGTGTCAGTTTCAATTGGACCAGCGTTATCAACAGCATCACCAACAACATTTAAAATTCTTCCTAAAATAGCTTTACCTACAGGAATTTTGATTGGTTCATTTGTGTTGACAACCTTCATTCCTCTTCTTAGTCCGTCAGTAGAAGACATTGCAACAGTTCTAACTTTATTTGAACCAAGCATTTGTTGTACTTCTGCAACGATTTTGGTTCCATCATCAAGGAACATGTTTAGTGCGGTGTAAATGTTGGGTAAATCGCCTGATGGGAATTCAACATCGACAACCGGACCTATGACCTTGGTAATTAAACCTTCTGTAGCGGTTAATGTTTCCATATTAATCCCTCTCCTTATATAATTAATATTTTGTTTTGTTTATTACTCAATTATTATACAACAAGAAAAATTTTTGCATAATAACGAAAAAAGTTTTATTAACCCTGCTTAATAGATTTTGAAACGCGTTTTGGATGTTATGGGGTATTGTAAGGTAATGTGACGTGATTTGAAAAACTTAAATGCCATTTAAAATCCAATAAGTTTGTAAAATCTTTTTAGAATGACAATGAAAAGCTAAACATTTTGCTTTCCTGACATTTTGCCATCTATATCACTTACACTTCAAACTGTTTAATAACCTTATACAACAGCTGTTTTCGTTCGTACGGTAAACACTTGATTATTTCTATAATCTTTTCTTCCAGTTCAGTATCCTTCACCAAATATTCAAAATTAAAAAATTCCTCAGGAGAAACTTCAAATTTATCCATAACGTTCAAAACAGTTTGCATTGAAGGATAGCTCTTACCATTTTCAATATTACTCAAGGAAGATGGTTTAATGGTATAGCTTGTGCACAAAAAGCCAAAACTGACACTGAATATTTCAAATGGGTGGTAAAAAATATCAAATAAAATTAAAAATGCATATCAAAACTTGGATTTCTGCCATTGATTTTTTCGTCTTCCATTCTCATAGCAGAACCTATTGTGAAGTTTTGAGCAACGGTTTTGTTAATTTCAAAAGCAACGTCACCATTAAACACAGATTCATTTTCTTCTAAAAAATCAAACAAAGGGGTTGCCGGTGCTTTTACAATCTCTCCCAGAGTTTCACCTGCTTGTTGCAAAGTTCTTTCAGGAACTTTAACATTCATTCCAAAAGGTTTGTATGGTCTATTAAAAGTAAAATTTGAATCTGCCATTTTTCTAATATCCTTTTCAACTAAGATTACTTATCATATCGGCAAATTTTCAGGAAAAATTTAATATTTATAGGTATTTTGTTACATTATGTAAAGAGGAGTTAATGAGCGTTGTTGTGCTATCATAAGAGTATGAAGTGTTTGAAAGATTTTGAAAATGAACTCAACAAGTGCTCAAAATGTGGATTGTGCGAGGCTGCTTGTCCGCTATTTAAAGTCGACCCCAATGATTGCGTTGCAAGCAAGGGCAAGTTTATTATGCTGCATGGAGTAACTAAAGGTGATTTAAAACTAAGTAAAAAAATCAATAAATATATTGATTTGTGCCTAAAATGTGGAAAATGCAACGATTTTTGTCCGAGTGGTATTGATGTTTGTCAAATTCTGAACACTGCAAAACACGAATATGAGAAGGATAAATTTTTATCAGCTATAGTGAAATTTTTGCAAAGTAAATATGTGTTTGACGTATTTCTAAAACTAGGCGAGGTTATTAGTGCTCCGTTTCGTCCCAAGAAAAGGGTACAAGAGCAGGCGACAAATATTTTATATTTCAAAGGTTGTGTTAATAAAATTTGTCCAAAAACTGATATTTATATAAATAAAATTTTTAAAGATACATTAATAAACATAATTGAACCGAATTTTGATTGCTGTGGTTTGCCGTTTTTGTCAGAAGGAAATCTTGAAAGGTTTGAACAAGTTGCAACAAGCAATCTTGAAAAACTAAGCACTCCATACGATTTTTTAGTTACCGATTGCGCGAGTTGCGAAAGTACACTGCTGGATTATCCAAAATATATTGAAAATGCAGATATACCAACAAATAAGTCTATCAACTGGGGGGATTTGATTGCATTAAAAGGAATAAAATTTAACTTCAAAAAACCGATTAAGGTAACTTTTCATAAACCATGCCATTTAAAAAATGATTCATTTTTTGAAAAAATTATCTCAAATTGCCAAAATGTTGAATATGTAAAAATGGATGATTATGATGAGTGTTGTGGACTTGCCGGAAGTTTTAGTTTAAAAAATCCGAAGACATTTATGACATTAGCAAAACAAAAGGCTCAAAACATAATCAAAACGGATGCAGATTATGTCATTACGACCTGTCCTGCTTGTGTTGCAGGATTGAAAGTCGGACTTGCAATAACCAATGGCAAGACTAAAGTAGTGAGTTTGTTAGAATTTTTGGCAAAGGGAGAGGTTTTGTAGGTGGAACATATCGGCATAGCAACAAAATATACCCAATCTCCCTTACAAAAGAATTTGTGTAGCGAGGATAATTTTGTGACTGTCTGGTCGATTTTGACTGTCACAAAAAACATAGTTTAGCATAACTTTGAGTGCCTGACCACGAATAAACCAGTTGACTCCTATTGTATATTCGCGTTGCAAATTGTTGTAAACATTTCTATTTGGGTCAAATTGGTCAATTCTGCCAATCAATTGAAGATGCGGATTTAGTTTCCATCCAACTGTTGCAGCCCAACCACAAGCTTTGTTTGCGCTAACACCTCTTGAACCGTTATATCCATCTGCAATGGCAGCCTCAAAATTTGTCCAAAGTTTTTTATGGTGATATCCGATATAACCACTTGCAACAGAATAATCAATTTGGTTGTGACCACCATTGAAACCTCCTCCAATAGTGAGTTTACCATATTTATTACGCTTATTTCCAAATGGTTTTACGTTTACCCAACCATTAAATTCAGTTCCAGGCACTCCACTTGTGATATATCTGCCGGAACTTCCAACTGATAAGTTGTAATCGACATATTGGTAGTTTCCGATAATTTTTGCAGACAAAGAGCGTGCATTCCCAAAGTTTCTTGCAATTTGTGAACGCATAACAAATGGCAAAATATAAGTAGAAGTACCACCTTCAATACCTGCTTGAACTCTTGAATATCCTGCAATTATTTGATGATGAGGAACATTTGTATTCAAATAATAAACATCTCCAAACAGGCTGTCAATATAATTCAAGCCATCTTTTGGGATAGGATTTATTACAGTTTTAAATTTATTACCGGGTTTCCGAAATGAACCGTATAAACCAAATTGTGTTGTCAAATTTTCGTATTCTGTTGAATATTCATTAGCTCGCCAAAGAGAATTTACGGACCCACGATATGCACCAAAGGCTTGAATTTTGCTAATAGGTCCATTTTCATATTCAAAGGTTAAATCATCTTTTAATAAATATGATGGAACATCTGTTCGTCGAATTTTGCTATGAACAATTTTTCCCACAAGGGTGTCTTCACTAATTTCTTTATTTTCATCAAAAATTCTAAAAATTTCAAAATCCAATTCGGCGTTGTCCATAACATCATTGTCATTATCTTCGTTATCTTTCATGGTTGAACTTAATTTAAATAGTTTCTTTTTGAAATTTTCTTTTGGTAATTCTTTTGAATATTCGTGTTGTATGGATACTGCACTTGGAACAATTGAAGAATATGCAAGCTTTTCAGAATCTTCCAAATTTAGGACAATTTCGTCTTGCTGAGAAGTTTCCAACAATTCATCAGCTATATCATCTGTTATGTCATCAGCAATGCATGAGTTTGTGGTTGGGATAATGCAAAATGCCAAAAATAATACTAGATACAAAAGTCTTTTCATCTGTGTAAAGATTATAACATATTTCTTACAGATTTAAAAGTTTTTGTAGTATATTTTAATTATGCCGAATAAAGTTAAAAATAATAAACAAACAAAGATAAAAGCCCCAATTGTAGAAGCCCTAAAAACAGCATACAATCATCCAACTTATCAATTTCATATTCCTGGACACACCAAAGGTTTTGGAACTTTGCCTGAATTTAGACGTTTAGTTGGTAAAAAAGCTCTTATGGTTGATACAACAGATGAGTTTGACAATTTGGGCACATTGACTCCTGCAACAGGTCCTATTAAAGAGGCTGAAGAACTCGCTGCAAAAGCTTTCGGCGCAAAACGAACCTTCTTTTTGATTAATGGTTCAACTATCGGAAATCTTGCAATTGCAATGGGTTTAACTCGAAAAGGCCAAAAAGTTATTGTAAATAGAAATTGTCATCGCTCAATTTTGACAGGCTTAATTATTTCAGGTGCTGAGCCGTTATGGATTGTTCCTGAAAAGTTAAGTGACTGGGGATTGTGGGGAAATATTGAAGCAAAGGATGTAGAAACTCTGCTTGAAAATAATGACGATGTATCTGCGGTTTGGATTACAAATCCTACTTATGAAGGGGTTGTTTCCGACATTGAATCTATTGCAAAAATTTGCAAGAAGTTTGATGTTCCGTTAATTGTTGATGAGGCTCACGGTTGTTTATGGAATTTTAATGATAAACTTCCTACAAGTTCTTTGAAATTGGGGGCTGATATTGTTGTACATTCGCTTCACAAAACAGGTGGTAGCATGAGCCAATCTTCAATGTTGCATGTCAGCGAAAATTCTAAAATTTGTGTGGAAGATGTTGAACGTGCGTTGATGCTATTACATACAACAAGCCCATCATTAATGCTTTTAGGTAGTTTAGATGCGGCAAGAGCCAACTTACAAAGTGAAAGAGGACAAAAACAATTATCTAAAGCAATCGCAAATGCTAAATTTTTGCGTTCCGAAATTGACAAAATGGAATCTATTCATCACTTAAAATCAGGTTTTGGATATAAAACTGATGTTACTAAAATATTTATAAAAGCAGATGGATTGTCAGGCAAACGCTTAGAATCAATTTTAGAAATTGATTTCGGTATTGAGGTCGAAAGTGCCTCTGATGAAGGTTTGTTGGTGCTTTCTAATATAGGAAACAAACGTTCTGATTTTGAATACTTGGCTCAATGTTTACATAAAATTGATACACATAATTATAAAGATATTTATTACTTAGAAAACAAAAAACACATGCCAATGCTTACTCCAATTATCAAAAAAAGTTTGCGTGATGCGTATTTTTCGGAAAAAGAAATTATTCCAAAAGAGCAAGCTGTAGGCAGATTATCTGGTGAAGTTGTTGCAGAATGTCCTCCTGGAATTTCTATTCTACTACCTGGAGAATTGATAACAGAAGAACATTTGCCATATTTGACAGATTATGATGTTATTGAAGTTTTAAAGTAGTTTGTTTAGCTTAACGCGAATATCAGTTCAATATGAAACACAATAATTCATTTCATATTGAAGATGCATAGCAGACGAAGTATCTCTAATAGAATTTACTATAGTTTCTGCGCAAAGACGAAGAAAGGTATGATAAAATTAACTTCATATAACAATATATAATACTACATTTAGATATTTATATATTGTTATAAAGATACTTTAATTAAGCATAATATAAAAATATGAACGAAAAAGAAATTATTAAAAAGGTTGCATTTAATATAAAAGTAACGAGATTGCAGAGGGGGTTGACGCAGTTTCAGCTTGCAGAAATGATTGATGTGCACGAAAAATATATTGGAAGGGTAGAGTCAGGCAAACAAAATATAACAATAAAGACACTTATTAAGCTTGCACAGGCACTAGGTACGACACTTGCAAAACTTGTTACTATAGAATGAAAATCCGAAGATTTTCGGATTTTTTTGTACAATCACTCAAAATTGTAGTTTTTCCTGTTTCTATCGGATAAAATTTTGGTCTCGCCTATTTTGAGAGGTAAAACAATTAGTCTATGTTATTCTGAAAGGATAATAGAACAGCGCGGTGAATTAAACTCACCGCGCTGTTCCTTCTTTAGATATTTTTAACAAAAAACAAAATCTATTAGTCTTCCAATGACTCGTGTCCTGATTTATGTGATTTTAATAACACTCCACGTTTTGAGGATTGAATAAATTCAATCATTTTTTCAATATATTCATTCATTGGAATTTCAGCCTTAATTTTTTCAATAGCTTGAGATGTATTGTACTCTGGTGAAATTAATAATTTGAAAGCTTCATTAGTAGCAGTTCTGATTTCAAGAGGAACACCTCTTCTTTTCAATGCAATTACGTTGATTCCACGCGGAACTGGAGGTCTGCCTTCTCCTTTAGAGTATGGTAAAATATCTTGACGAGATGCTGAGAATCCACTAATAATAGCCATATCACCAATTCTAATATTTTGATGGAATACACTCATTCCACCAACAAATGCACCAAAACCAACATGTACGTGACCACCTAAGGTAACAAGGTTAGCCAAAATTACTTGGTCTGCCAATACACAGTTGTGAGCAACATGAGAGCCAACCATTAATAAACATTTATTACCGATTCTTGTTGTAAAATCTCCGCAAGCTGCACCTCTGTGAATAGTTACATTTTCTTTAATGATAGTTTCATCACCGATTACAACTTTTGTGTCTTCACCTTTGTAGCCCAAATCTTGTGGTTCTGAACCGATAGTTGCAAATGGTGAAATTGTACAATTTTTACCAATTTCTGCGTGTTCAATATGAGCATTAGAAATTACTCTTGTGCCACTTCCAATTTTTACACCTTCGCCAATAACAACGTATGGTCCGATAATTGCATCCTCAGCAATTTGTGCGGAAGGATGAATTATTGCAGTTTTATCTATCATGATTTTCCCTCTTTCTTACTGTACGTATGTCAATTATAGTACAAAGGCTGTGATTTGGAAAATCCTTTATATTATTTTAATATCAAACTTAGACATCATGTATTTTTAGAGTAATTGGGTCTATTGCCATCGCAGCACTTCCCCTTTTATCCAATGTCACATAAGCATTGTTTAATTCTTCGTTCAGATTTTTAATTAGCTTGTTTTCGTGAACATTCATCAGCATATTAAGCACCCTATTATAAATAAACTGGGCTTCAAGAGCACCCAATTTTTTGAATCTTGCTTGTCCATAAGTATTTGGAGTCAAACCTTCATACAGCCCTAGCTCAATTTGCGCTTTGGCTTTTTCTATAGCAGCAAGAGAATCTTTATTCATTTTTGATGGGTCAAGTTTATCTAATGTTCTTCTAAATCTTAATAATGACAAAAAGTATGTATTTGCCATTTTTTGGCTCTCATCACCTGATTGTGCATCAATGAATTTTGGAACATATTTGTTAATTAAAGAAGAATCCAACTTATTTTGTTCAGGTTTGTGCGGATAATATTTAAATTCATCAAAACTTAAATTCGTGGTATCAATTCCATTTTTCTCACACCAAGCAAAAAATCTTTTCTTAAATAAATTTGGAGTCAAATCTACAATATAGTACATATCTTGTTCTTTTTTTATGGATTTCCAAGCATGTTCCATATTTTTTGAGAAAGACTTTTTGGCCCATTCGTTCATTGCCCAAAACTTCTTCATCGCTTGGGATTTTTCTTTTGAAATACGCTCTGGAGAATTTAATTCCTCTGTAGAGAAATCTTTAAAACCTTTGCCTTTCATAAATTTTGACAAGGCCTTCTTAATATGGTCTGCCCCAAAAATGCTCCAAGCACGAATCATTACTCTATGAAGAATCTCTTTTTGTTCAGGATTATCTTCGTAGAACTGTTTTTGACGTTCTGACATTTCAAAAATCCGGTCAGGATTTTCACGATAATATTTTTGCAACCCTTCTGAAATATGTTGTCTATGTTCTGCTGACAATGGTCCGCGTTTGATATAAACTGGTTCTCCGCCTTCTCTTTGAGCTTTTCTATCAAGAGTTTCAAGACGTTTTGCTTTCATTTGTGAGGTCAAACGTTCATTATATTTAGGGTCAGAAAGTTTTAAAACTTGTCCGTAACTTTTATTCACTTTTGGAATGTTTAATTTATTCATAATGTGGTTCAATTCATGACCACCTGCGTAGGCTCTCAAATCATTTAGAGAAAAACCTTCGCCCCAGTACAATTTTATTAATTGTAAAGACAAATCTTCTTCAGGATTAAAAAATTCAACTTTACCTTTTTGAATATCATCAAGAAAAGAACCTTCTTTATAATCCACATCTTTTGCAGATTTTACATCTTTAAATTCCGGAAATTTGGTTTTCAATTCTTCTAATGAAAAACAATCTTTGATACTTGCATATAGTCTTTTATGAACCCCAATCAAAGTTTCTTTGCCTTTATTTCCTTCTTCAAGAATCATGCCTGCCCACTCTCTAACATTTTTCGGATAAAGGTCAGAATGTTTTGTGGCAAGTTTATCCAAATTTTCAATTGTTTGCGCAAGATTCAAACTGTACCCACCTGTAAAATTTGGCAGATATCCCATATATTGATTTGCTCTAACTGCCTGTAACGGAGAAGATACACCACATTGTCCAGTTTTGGATTCTTGTTGAGAGTTCAAATTTACTTTATAGTTCTGATTAAGAACCTGAGGGGTAATACTATTGATTTTCATAAAAATTTCCTACTATATTCTACAATACTCATTATAAAACAGATGAACCAAAATAATTGTCATTATTTGACAAAAAGTTTACAAATAGAATAACTGTTAAACCCAAAGCGATGCCGAATATTTCAAAAAAGTAGTTAAAAAAGTGAAGTAAAAATTTACGTAATGACGTGATATTTTTATTTTGTCATTCTGAAAGCTTAGAATATTTGGGTGAGTTTAACGAACACTAAATTTTCTTGCTATTCAGAATCTCTAACCGAACAAATTAGTCAAAAGTAAAATTTGTTATATTTGAGACCCTGAATCTACACAGTCGCATTAAACGTGACTCCGTTCCACTCCTGCTGTTCAGAATGACAGTTAAATATTTACTCCATAATTTCAATACGGTGGTCATCCTTTATTTCCATTGGTTGATCCATCTTTTTAATATAGTCACAAGCTAATTTGTTTTTATCCATATCAAACTTTTGGAGCACAAAGTCAGGATTTTTGTTACTTTCCAAGTAACCGTCCCCACCTGTTGCAAAGAAATCATCTGCCGCTACTGTATATTTTTTATTAGGGTCAGGATTTTTCACATCAATTTTGTGGACTTGATTATTCTTGTCAATAAATTCCAAGTCTAACAATTCACCTTGTTTATTTGCCTTGTATTTCAATCCGGAAACAAGCAAAATGCCAGGTTTATTTGAGCTTTTTGTCAGAGATTTTAAACCTACATTGATGGCATCTACAATTTGCTTTTCACTCAAACCAATAATCCACATCTTATCTTCAAAAGGTGTAATATCAGAAATTAATCTTGAATCAACAGTACCTTCTGAGAAGTTTCCACGAATATTACCGGCATTAAGAATTGCAATATCTGTACCAAGTTCATTTCTCATTGCATCCGCAATCAAATTGCCATGAGGGTTATTTTCAATAAGCCTTTGTTCCGGTGGAGCTACAGCCGCCTTAACTTTGCCGATAATTTCAGGTTTGCCGATAATATCTTCTACAGAATCTTTCACAAACAACGGTCTGTTATAATTTTTAGTTTTAATTACGTTGTTTTGAGCTTTTTTCACAACTCCATTTTCATCAAAATCGACATTCAAAATTCCAACATTTTCACCATCTTTTCCGGCTTGGGTAAGAATTACAGGCTCACCTGATTTTGAAGTAAACAAGTTTACACCTTCTTGCAAACCTTCAATCAAATCATGCGTATGTGCCCCAAAAATAAGGTCTATACCAGAAGTTTCTTGCGCCAATCTTTGGTCTTTTTTTGTACCTTCGTGAGAAAGTACAATAATTTTATTTATGCCTTGAGCTTGGAGTTTATTTACTTCATCCTGAACAATTTTAATTGTTTCATCATCATTTTTTACAGAGAAATCTTTCAACGTATTGTTCATTTTTACACGTTCAAGCATATCTTCTGGAGCAATACCAATAAGCCCATACTTTTCTCCGTCTTTTTCAACAACCATTGATTTTTGAATTTTTCCAACAAGAGGAGAACCTTCCTTGATTTCAACATTTGCTGCTAACATTTTGTATTTGGAATCACTTAGAAGTTTTGCCAAATTTCCCGGTTCAACTACGTCAAGTTCGTGATTTCCAAGAGCAGATGCAATAAACCCACTCCAATCAAGAAATTTATTTGCAACTTGGTTATGAATATAATTTGCACCCAAAATTATATCACCGGATGCTACTTTAAATTTTGAGACATCACCAGTGTTTTTGTTCCAAAATGCAGGAGCAATTTTAGCCGCTGGAGTTGCGTCAAACTCTTTTGTCATATTGTAAATTCTTTCCATATTGGTCATTTTGCCGTGAACATCATTCACGTAAAACCAACTTGTATGAGTTAATTTCGGATTACTTTTTCCATAAACAGAAACAGTTTCATCAGGATATATTGTTGCCGTATATTCAGCCTTTCTCGGAGTATTATCATTAGCAAGAGGCAGTTGTTTGGACACTTGTTGCTGCGCCTCGACTTTATTTGCTGCTACGGTTTGGTTGATGTTTGGTACGTTTATCATAATTCTACCTTTTTAAATTTCAAATTTATAAAACCTTCTAAATATTATTTTTGCCCTAGTTTTAAGACATTGTTACATTTATAGTATTTATGCAGCACCTTTCATTTGCTTGTACATATCGATACCTTCCGTCCAATTAGGAACTATATTTAAGTCACCTTCTACAATATGTTTTGGCAATGCTGCATGGTGAATTTTTGGCAACAAATAATCTTCTGAATACTCAATTGCCCTTGGAATATTGTCATCTGTGTCGTTGCATATGAATGTTACTTTTCCTTTGTCATCTGTTTTATAACCAACAATTGTAATTTCATGACCATTTACAATAATGTTATTGTTATCAGTTTGTGTGTAGCCAATGATTACATTTTCACCTTCATCAAGTGCCGTCGTCAAATGTTTTTTCATTGTACCCAAATCTGTTTCATAACCGACTAAACGTGCATTTTCATCAACCGTTTGATAAGTTACAGATAAAATATTTTTATCAAAAACAACAGATTCCGTGAATGTTTTTTCAAATTCAATCAACCCCTTGTCATTTTGATTAAATTTACCAGCTCTTTTATCTGTCAAACTATTATAAGATTGTTGTGAACCAATTTGCATAAATGTGGATTGCATCAAAACATCCAAAGGAGTTCTTTCATAGGGGTCTTTATTTGTTGTTTGAATTTGCGCCCTTAAAATTGCATTTTTATCAGGGGCAAATTTCAATTTCGCAGTATTAAAATTATTTGTTTCAAATGGAATCTCAAATGCATTCAAAAGCCAAATGGCATTCAATGTTTCATCTGCAAGGTTATTTAATCCGATAGTTTTATTTACGGATAATTTTGGTGAACTTAGTTCTTGAGCAAATCTTGCAAACTCTGCAGGGAGTTGTTTTGCAAGCTTAAACTCAGTACTTGCAGCAACGCATGTGCCTGAATGCTCAACATTCACATCTTGCGAACCTTGCCAAATATCAATCAAATTTGTTTTATTTTCGTTATTTGCAGCAACAACTTGTTGTTGATATTCTGGCGGAATATCTCCAAACTGTTGAGTAATTATATAAGGGTAGGCAATTGCAGCAATAGTATCTTTCAACATCGTTTTTGAATCCAAACCTTCAGCCCTTGGTTCTGTCGCAATTTTGTACAGATTATCAAGAACTGTAGAGTGATCATTTGAGTCAGAGTTTAACAAAACCCCTGTTTTTAGCAAATTATCGACAATTTTTCTACCGTTTTTATCTAATTGAGATAATATTGTTGTATATTCGTTTTTCTCTTCTTTTGAATCTAAAGTCGTTCTCATCTTTAAACTTGCAACTTGTGGTGCTTTAGAAGTTATCGGCACAGAGGCTGTAAAAGTCGGAGTTACCGAAAGATTTTTAACATCAGAAGTATTAACAGCACTTTTTACACTGTTAATTGTGTTATAATTATATTGACGAGTACGAAAATTTACTTGTTCTACCATGATTACACCACATCTATTATAAAAATTGAAATCAGAAAAAATTGCCATAAGTGTAAACAAATATTAATCAAAGAGGGTATCATTGAATAACGTAAAAGTCAAACCATTAACCAAAGAACAACTAACAATTTCAATTGACAGATTAACAAGATTTAAAAATCCTGAAGTTAAGTATTTGCGTGTATTTGGTGAGCTTATTACAAACAATTTAATTCAACCAAAATATAAAAAATCTGATATCGAAAAAATGGATAGCGAAGAGGTTAAAAAGCTCGCAGAACTTATTATAAACTATTCGCTTGAGAATCTTGGATTACCAAAAGATGAAGATTATATAATTAACCAGAGGCTTTATGATTATGAAAAATCCGTTTATATAATTAACGAAAATATTGAAAAATTTTTGAAAAATAAAATTAATTATAAAGCTTTTGTGACTTTAATCGACGAAAACTCTCCCAAAAATCTTAAATGGTTAAAAGCTCTTGGCAGCCCTATGGACATCAAACAAGAACGTTTTAAGAATTCTTTAAGATTTCCTGTTGAAAAAGTTGTTATAGCAGAAGGAGCAACCGAAGAAACCCTGCTACCGGAGTTTGCAAAAAGGTGCGGATATGATTTTGATAAAGAGGGAATTTATGTATTGTCAGCCGGTGGTAAAAATCAAGTAGTAAAACTATATTACAGATTGGTTGATAGCTTGAAATTGCCTATTTTTGTATTACTTGATAAGGATGCTAAAGAAAATTTAGAAGAAATAAAACCCAAATTAAGACCTATAGATAAAATCCACTTGCTTGCCTGCGGAGAATTTGAAGACTTGCTACCACTAGAACTTGTTCAACGTACATTGGATTATCAGTTGAATAATATTTCAATGATGGAAAAAGAAATGCTTAACGCTCCTGAACCAAGAGTAAAAATTTTGGAAGAAGTTTTTAAAACTCGTGGCATGCACGAATTTAAAAAGGTTGAATTTGCCCAAATGGTCAAAAAAAATATAAAAACTAATGCGGATATATCTGATGAAATCTGTGAAATAATCAATGAAATTAAGGGACATGGAGAACTAATAGAAAAAATTTAAAAATTTTTAAAGCAAAGTGTTGACATTTAGTTTTGTTCAATATAGAATAAATTTCGTAAACAAATCCAAGCCCCCATCGTCTAGAGGCCTAGGACAACACCCTTTCACGGTGTAGACAGCGATTCGAATTCGCTTGGGGGTACCATTTAAAAATAAAGATATGACTAGCTTTGAGGCTAGTTATTTTTTTGCTAAGTTTTCAATTCCTCCTTAAAATTAACTAAATGGTAACAATTATGGTAACAAAATTTTTAATCCTGTTTTTGACTACCAAAAATTTTCTTATCCAGTAATGCGTTCGCTTGAACGGGTAACTCATGTAAAATTTGCGTGTAAATCTTTGATGTAACAATCGTATTACTATGTCCTACTTGACGAGAAATATATTCCAAAGGTACACCACACAAGTGCATTATGTCTACATATTGCCCCCTTAAGTCATGCACTCTGCAGTAGTCCTCCTCGTATCCACATTCTATTAGCAACGCTTTGAGCTTACGCTCAATCCACTTAGCTCCGACAATATCCCCTTTTGAATTTTTAAATAAAAAATCGCCATTACTAATCTCAAATTCATTAATATGCCATTGGATAATATTGAGGACCTGTTCAGATATGTCAACAATTCTTGTGGACGCTTCTTTTTTAGTTCTGTTTTTTAATTGACCTCTAGTGAATTGTTTGTTGATAAATATTCGCCTACTTTGCATGTCTATATCGCTAACTTTTAATGCTGAATATTCTCCGACTCTAGCTCCTGTTAATGTAGCAAGTACAAACAAACAGAAATATTCTGGAAATTTTTCCCTACAAACTTCAATAAGTTCCGTTAATTCTTTCGTTGAAAATCTCTTTCGTAGTTTTGGTGGAATGGACTTATTGCTCATTTCTACAAATGGATTAGTTCTCACTTGTTTTAACTTCATAGCATAGTTGAATGAGGCTTTTAGCACTTTCACACACGTATTATAAGCATGTGGGCTTGCTTTTTTGTTGTACATACTTCTTTCCCATGCCTGTACTAGTGCGGGTGTAATTCTAGCTACCTTAACATCATTAAAAAATGATAAGTGGTTGCGTAACACTCCCTCATAGTTTGATACTGTACCAAGAGAATATTCTCCCTCGTTCTTTGCGAAATCGAGAAATAATTTGACAACGTCATATACCGTAGCTTCTTTGTTGAGTTCTATTTTATTAGCCTCAAAGTTATTGAGAAACTCTCTCTCGGCTTTTTCAGCTTCTTTTTTAGTCAAGAATGTTCCGACAACTTTTTGCTTTCGTTCAGGATTGCCGAACCTGTCATATTTACCTGTTTCAACTCGTACTACGGAACGCCAGCGAATAGCACCACTGGGATTTGTTCGCTTTTGGATTGTCATTATTGCACCTCAGGTTTAATATAGTGAGCTTCTTTGTACTTAATTATTTCGTCTTTAACCCATAGCTTTTTTCCACCAAAATCCACAAAACCAATACTTTTTTCATTTAGCATTAATTTTCGTGCGTAGTGGTATTTTAACCCTAGAATTTCAGCGACTTGTTTCAGTGTGATAAGCACTTTATCACCAATGTTGTTGTTTACTATTGCATTAACTGCCATATTTAACTCCTTTGCTTTTCTTATTGTGCTTAATAATCTTGCCAGTGTTCATAATTTCTTTACACTTAATACAATTAATATACCTCGAAATTTTTTATTGTCAACTATTAATGAACACTGTTCATTTATTGCTACAATATTTTTTTGTGATAAAGTGAGAATGGAGGTTCTATGTCTATACGAAAACGAATATCAACTACAGACTATGATAGTCTTTCTGAAAACATCGGTAAAAAATTCAAGCAGTACAGACTGAAAGCGGGATTATCTTTACGTGATATTTACAGAGAGGAACAGATTAGTATTGCCCTAATATCAGATTTGGAAGCAGGAAAGAAGCTACCTAGAATGGAAACGTTGGTTCGCCTTTGTAATAAAGTTGGCATGCCACTTGATGAAGTGTTTAGTGCTAGGATTACTCCAACTCGTATGGATTTACTTACGGGAGAAAATGACATTGAAAATAAGATTAGAACAGTATTAACAAATGGGAATTTTTCATCAAGCTTTGCTGATGATTTGATTGAATATTTCGAATTTCTGAAAACGAAGCAAAACAAATAGTTATTTCTCACGATTATAGAATACTTTATTTTCCTAAAAACTCACACTTCCTATAGAAAAGTGAGTTTTTGATAAATCCTGAAATCTCTTGCTAGACTTATAATACAACCTGTTTTCAAGAGAGGAGTGTCAACACATTTCTTTATAAACTCACTCCAATATGTTGACATAGTGAGTAATTGGAGTAATAATAGAGGTATAGAGAACAGAAAAACAGGAGATAAAAAATGAGAAATTCAGACATTAGAAACACCGTTGAAGAACTTCAAAACTTATACGCTCAAGCAGATGAATTAAAAGCGATGATTACAGCTCGTGAGGCTCTAATTAAAGAAGAAATGGACAACCGAGAAATTGAAACACTGGACTTAGGCAACGTTATAATCAGATTTGCAAGTGTATTATCATCACGATTTGATACTAAGGCTTTTAAAAAAGACTTTGCTGATGTTTACGCTATGTTTACAAAACAAGTAGCAAGCAGAAGATTTAGCATAGCATAGGGGCATAAACCCCTATGGGGCGGGAGATTAAGTATGGAAAGAACAACAGAAACGTACATTACCAATAGACACGGGAAAGAAGTAGAAATACACAAACCAAGCGGAAGTACGCCAATCATGAAAAAAGAGGAGTTGTATAAGATAAAAGACGCTCTAACGAATGGACTTACGAATAAAAGCGGAAACATAACCCTTAAAGCTCCACACGAAAAATATTACATACTATGGAGCTTGTCGCTCGGGCTCGGTTTCAGAATTTCTGATACCTTAAAATTGACTGTGAAAGACGTAACTTCTTCAAATGCAGAAATAACAGAACAAAAAACGGGTAAAAGGCGTATGATTACTGTGCCTACTGGATTACAACCTGTACTTAATACCTATATCGAGAAATACAATCTTAAAGACAATGATAAGCTGATTTTTGCTAATAGAAAGAACGGAGCAAAAAACAAAGCGATTGATAAGTCTCAGGCATATAGAAAATTGAGAGAGATTGTAGAAGCAGTCTGTCCTGATGTACAATTCTCCAACCACACTACTAGAAAAACGTGGGCTTACTTCCTTTATCTCAAGGAGGATAAAAACATCGCTATCGTACAAAAAGCACTTAATCACACATCTAGCCTGACAACGTGCGATTACATTGGCTTATCGAAAAAAGAATTGAAAGAAACACTGGTCAAGTACGACCCTATGGGCGGAGAGTGGTAGAGTTAATCTTTTAAACTATCCACCCCTTTTTGGGCAGTCTTTAATAGGTTATAGTAAAATTCTATTTCTTCCTCATTTGCAGTACTTAGTATCTGCATAGCTTTAATAAAGAATGGGTTGTCATTAGTTGATACTTTAGACAAATCAACCCCAACATCTTCAAGTTTTAAATCTAGTGCTCTTAGAATTTTGTTTAACGTCTCAAAATTCGGGTGAAAACGACCTGTTTCTATCTTTGAAATATGCTTTTCATGAATATTCGCCATTTCCGCTAACTTCGCTTGTGAAAGTCCTCGGGACACCCTAATTTGTTTTAATTTATCACCAAAGGTATTGTCTTTGCTCATCCTTATACTCCTCTGTTATCTTAATGAGTACACATAGCAAATTAAACAAAACTTA
>ERZ1034739.174-NODE-174-length-21678-cov-6.507561_pt1 | contig 21678 bp, 20 predicted proteins | sample MGYA00520636_ERZ1034739 | MGnify/ENA primary metagenome ERZ1034739 (study PRJEB33766, sample SAMN09781703) | gut metagenome | biome: gut microbiome | host: Homo sapiens | place: Madagascar | study: EMG produced TPA metagenomics assembly of the PRJNA485056 data set... | reverse complement strand
AAGATAAAGAGTTGCGTGCTGTTGAGCCATACAGACTGGTTAATGACAACGGATTGTGGTATCTCGCTGCCGCCCATGACAGTACATTAAAAAGCTTTGTTATCTCATCTGTCAAAGACGTTTGCATGAGTAATATCTCTTTCAGGATAATCCCCGAAATTAATGAAAAAATAGAAAAGACAGATGGTATCTGGTATAGCGAAGACCTTATCGAAGTTCTTATTTCAGTTTCCGCACATGTTGCTCCGTGGTTTACCCACCGTCATCTATTGCCAGGACAGGAAATAATTCATACTTCCCGGTCTGGCGATTTACTGGTGATATCACGTGTAACACACACAGATCAGATAATGCCTTTAATGAAATACTGGATACCGGATGTCGAAGTAATACAACCGGCCTCAATCCGTCAACAACTTGCTGAAGATATACAATCCGCACTGAAACGTTACACCCAGCCAAGTAACGCCCCGTAATGACACGGATAATATAATTTTCATTGAGTGCTATTTTTGTAAGCTAAAAAATGGAGTTACCATGAAAAAATGCCCGGTTCTTCTTGTTGTATCAGGGTTTCTGACCGAAAATGATATATCATGGTTTAACCGAATTAAAGCAGGGAGTGGCCTTGATGTCAGATACTATAAATGGGAATCGGCAAATCTACTATCCATATTAAGTTCTGACATAGCGAACAAGTGGGGGTTATATACTCTCTTCCCCCTGAGAACATCTCCTTTATTGTCATCAATCTCCATTCCATTTAAAGCGCGTCAGGCCTGGTATAATGCAACGAAAGCAGCAGTTAATAACAGAGAAAAATTAGCACACGTAATAAACGAGATATACGTTAAAGAAAAGCGTAATGTGATCATAATGGGTCATTCTTTAGGGACTCGATTAATAAACAATACATTACCCTATATTAAAAATGATAATATTCTCTTAACAATCTCTATGGCCGGAGCCACCCCAATAACAAGTTATACAGAGAACATAATGAAAATGGCTTACGGTTCAAAAATGGGGCATTTAAATATCTACAGTGAACATGATAAAGTACTTAACACGATATACCCTCTCGTAGAGTCAGTAACGCCAATTGGGGTTCGGGAGGTGAGATTCAGACCTGCTCGGGTGATCAACTGGAAGTGGGATATTGGTCACACTGAATATATTACTTCAAACAGGATTGATTCATTAATACACTGGTTAAATGTTACCTGTGCCGATTTAGCTGATCCAGACGTAGAGCTCACTGACGACGACATAAAATTGTTTAATGATATTATTGATCTTGCAAATTCAACACATCATAAAAACACTGTCGCACCTAAATTAATATCATTTGAGTAGTTAAAAAAAGGTTACATTATAACGGGAGTGTATATTTACTCCCGTTAAGTTTCATATTTTATAGAATTGATATGGATTCGATTAAAAATTTCGTCTAACTCGTTCCCTTATCAAATTTGCCAGCCTTACCCTTCCTGGTGAAATAGTTTCCGTTACAGTTTCAACTCTCAACAAATCACGCTGTCCGGTTCGGCGACTGACCGCGAAACGCTGACATATATCATTAATCGATACCGTATTACCGGTATACAGTTGAAGTAATATCCAGCACAGCCTTTCTGCGATCCTTTCACCGCGAGTTTTATACATTTGTAAAACCTTCAGTTATCGTCAACGATGACATAGTCCACCCCAAAACCCACATAACTGACTGTATTCATGAATATTTATTACCGGTGTAATACTGTCGTTGGGGTAATGGATTAACCGTTATCACCCTGCTACTGGAGAATGCACCATAGGGGGCAAAAATCACGAGGGATCTAAGATCCCCCGTGTCTGCACTTGTTTATGCGAACAGCCAGGAAAAAGAGACATCATCTCCATGCTGTGATGCACGCAACATGCAGTAGATTACAAAGCCGCCCGCTTTCTTCCTGTTCATAACGGGTCAACAACTTTCCACAGTTACCGTTACCCGGTAAATCCCCATAGAGAGATACTCCATAAAATTACGCTCCCACAGGGACCAGAGTTCATTCCTCTCTGCTGCCAGTGAAATATCCCCAATCAGATAATGGAAGACATAATTCCCCGACCAGCAAAAATCAATTTCTTTTTCCAGCTCAGGGTAGACACGCCCCATATAACTAAAATCTGTGACATAATCAAAATACCATTCATTATTCTTACGGATAAACCGTATTTCAACGGGATGAAAGCCCCCGGATTCTGCACTGTAGTCCGGATCACGGAAATTAATAACCACTGCCTCAGTTATTTTTTGTAAAACCTGATTTGCCAGAAGAGTAGTAATATGCTGCTGAAATTCTTTAGTAACAGGCAGAGTTAATCCTGCCTGTTTTAAGGCATATTGGGTTTGCATAATAAATTTTCCTTTAGAAAGTAAATAGCGGTGTGTGGTGATTTCTGGTTGTATAACAGTGCAGGAAATAAATTAATCTTCTGTAATCTTTTCCTGGCTACTGATCGTATTAAGTTTATTCAACCGCTCCCTCCAGTCCGGGTATAATACATGAGTAAATAACTTCTCTGGATGTGCCTCCAGCAGACATATATCCGGGGAGCGTAAAACAGCAGCCAGAAAACCTGCATTGTTGGCGCTTGCCCCTTTGAATAGCGGCCTGAATACTCCGGATGAGAAGCCGGTAGCAGGTTGTGTTTCCAGAACGGTTGCAATCTTTGAAAGTGAGATCCAGTCCTTAGAGAACAACCCTCCACAGCCATTTGCCACCAGACGAAGATAAAGTTCATTGTCCACCTCTGATATCGCCAGTTGCCATGTCAGCATACCACTTGCCTTAGGACTGATTTTTTCTGCCTGGCCTGTTTCAATGAGCAACTGATAGTCTTTTATATCAGATAATGTTTGTTCATCTGCACTGAGATTTTCATGAATAACCTCTGCCTCATTTTTAATCTCCTTCGAAACTGACTCAACATTATTTTTAACTAATTTTGATTTACTCATTTTGCGTTCCTGGTTTTGCTTGTGTTTAATAGCGTAATTCGGCCATAGAAATTAATAAATCAATACCCTTCAGATGGCAATCGGGGTGAAATAACAGATAAATACCGTTCCCGTTATCTTCCGTAACAGAAAGCATCAGGTAATAGTCATCTGTCAGACGGACTGCAAATTCTGGATTTGCAATTAACTGATGAATCACATTTAATACCTGCGCTTTAATATCTTCAGGTACATCATCGGGCTCGACATATATTAATGTCACCCCGACTTCATCCCAGAAACTCATTGCAGAGTATTCATCTTCAAATGGGAGTACCAGTTCTGTTTTCAACAGACTCATTACTGACTCCGGAAGAAGGAGCGACGGCAGGTCTTGCCAGTTCGAGATAAATTTCATTGAACAATCCTCATAAACAAAAAACCCGATACGTTTTAAGTATCGGGGTTACATAGACAAGGTAAAGAATCTGGAATTGCCTTCAGTGGTCATCTATATTCTTTCATAATATCCACAATCCTTGCAGATAAGCACTGGCGCATTATTCCTTTCACGCTGTTCAAGGAATCCAAATAGACGTTGTATCGCCCTGATGATTTCTTTAAGCAATTCTGGTAATTGCTCCGGGCTAATATAACCGGATGTCGATGTCAGGAACCGGTCATCGCGAGTCACTTCTGCTATCTTTCCGGCAGTTTCTGTGACTGTATTCCGACTACCGCACTTAGGGCACTTTAACGGCATAATCATTCTCCACGTTTAAGAGATGCAAAAATCACTGTTCTTTACTGGTAGCTACGGGGGGTAAAAGAAGGTCGGTAACACCCTGCCCGGTCTGACGCATTCGCTCTGGTGTCAGTTTTGCGTAGCGCTCCGTACTCTGAATACTGGCATGCGCAAGCTGGGCTTTAACGTCATACAGACTGTACTGTCCGCTGGAGACAAGTAATGATGCGACGGAATGGCGCGTAGTGTGGAAACAGACTTCACTTTTATCTATCCCGCACTCTGCCAGTATTTTTTCATAGGCCCACCGGGGTTCTGATATTGGTTTTCCATTATCTTTTACGGCAAACAGATAGGGGTTGCTGCCAGCCCGTGGGATCGAATCAATAATGGATAATGCAACATCACTGAGATACACAGTTCTGCTGCGACCATTCTTAGTATAAGGAATGAATAACGACCTGTTATCCCGATCAATATGTTTGTGCATGACATTCAGCATTTCTGATTTGCGTGTACCGGTTAACAGCAGCATGGCTATCAGTCCCCCGGCTGCCTTATTGGGGTATCGTGCCGCAGCGTCGAGGATCCTTCTGATCTCATCGGCGTCAAAAAAGCGCGTCCGCTGATTATTCTCCTTCAGCAAAGGGATCTTATCGGCTTCATTCTTCTCTAAGACATCCTGTCGTAGCGCATAACGCCCCATAGTTTTCAGAATAGCCAGTGCCCTGTTACAGGTAGACGGTGCATACTGCTGGCCGTGAATACGACCCTCAAGCATGTCGAAAAGCACCTGCTGGATTTCCCGGGCCCGAAGGTCGCAGTAACGTATCTTCCCCAGACGAGGTTCAATGTATTGCGTGAAACGCTGAACATCCTTATCCCAGGACTTTTTATGGCGCTTGATGAACGGAACATAGGTCTGGTGAAAAAACTCACTAAGCGTTGGCATAGCACGATAATTATCGCGTTCTGCCTTAGGGTCATTTCCCAGTGCAATCGCCTCCTTGTGACGACGAGCTATCTGACGGGCTGTCCCCACATCAATTTCAGGGAATCTGCCAATACTGATACTTTTTTTGGTACCGTGGAATGTGTAGCGCAGGAGGAAACGTTTGTTACCCGTTCGACCTGAGAGACATTTGAGGCCAATAACTTCGGTATCAGATACCTCAAGCTCTGTAGATCGGGTATCTGTGTTTGCCGGAAGGGCTTTGATGGATGAATTGGTGAATCGGAAGGATTTTTGCATATTTATCCTCATATATCTGATTGATATCATGAAAATAATATATATCTGAAGGTGTTTTTATTACGGGGCAGGATTGAAGAATGGAAAGGCTATTAGACGCGTACAAACGGATATTACAGGAAGTTGACGCCCAGTCATTTAACCTGAATGAAGATAAATACTCAGGCGTCTTTTTACCCGTGCCGTTTGAAGAATACTGGCACTCACCGGTAAAAATCATGCTGGTTGGACGTGAAACCGCTGGCTGGAATACGCTGAATGGTAAGAATACGATATCACGGGTGTTGGGACTTATACCTGACGTCACCATCGGGCAAGTGGTTGAAGAGGCTGTAGATCGTTACAGAAAACATCTTCCGGTACAAAATTATGGCACCACCAACCTCAAATCACGTAGCCGCTTCACGCAATATCATTTCAGGCTGGCCCGGGAGCTTAATATTCTTCCCCAGGCAATCGTGTATGCCAATCTACTGGCGTGGGATTACGACGGACTGACCCCTCTCAATCGCCCTCAAAATGAAGTGCAGGAAGTCATATTAGCCTCGCTGAAGCTACTGGCGGTACAAATTAAACACCTTGAGCCTGATTTCATCATCTTTGCATCTGGAGCCCGGAGAACAGACTACATCATAAAACAGGTGCTTACTGAGCTGGGCGGCTATGAGACTTCTTCAGTCATTCCGGGGAAGCTATGGGAGTTCAAAACAGGTAATGCAATCTGTTTCAGAATTGCCCATCCACGGGCTATGCGCGGACACCAGAAGTACAGAGATGAGGTGATTGCACGAATTAAGCAACTTTGTACTCAGGGTGGCTAGAGCATTACAGCTTGCTCAGCAGGCCCCCCTTCCCGGAAGCGTACCGGAAAACAGGCAAAGCGGCCTGGTTCTCTATGCTGGAGGCGACACGTTCGATTCGTCATTGCCAGGCTGGAGATTGCAGCTCATCGCACCCCGTGAGCACAGGATATGCACAGGACATGAATTTCAGGCACAAAAAAACCACCCGGAGGTGGTTTCACGACACTGCTTATTGCTTTGATTATTCTGATGTTTCCCATGGTACCCGGAGTGGGACTTGAACCCACACAGCGCGAACGCCGAGGGATTTTAAATCCCTTGTGTCTACCGATTCCACCATCCGGGCTCGGGAAGAAAGTGGAGGCGCGTTCCGGAGTCGAACCGGACTAGACGGATTTGCAATCCGCTACATAACCGCTTTGTTAACGCGCCAAATTCTTCAGGCCTTTCAGCCAGACATCCGCTTGAGGCCGATGTCTTTTAAACTGGAGCGGGAAACGAGACTCGAACTCGCGACCCCGACCTTGGCAAGGTCGTGCTCTACCAACTGAGCTATTCCCGCATTCATCAAGCAATCAGTTAATCACTTGATTTTATTATCGTCTGGCAATCAGTGCCGCCGTTCGATGCGTTGCATTCTACTTACCTGGCGCGATGAGTCAACGATATTTTTCACCACTTTTGATCGTTTGCTGAAAATTACGCCGAAACGATCACTGATCAAGCAAATCTGCACGCGCAGCGCTCAAATATTGCAACATTGACCACAGAGTCAGTACCGCAGCCACAAAGAAAAGTGCAATACCGGCGTACTCAACCCAAATGTTCGGACGCCACAGCAGCCAGGCCAACGCCACCATCTGGGCAGTGGTTTTCACTTTCCCAATCCAGGAGACAGCCACGCTACTGCGTTTACCCAACTCCGCCATCCATTCGCGTAGCGCAGAAATAATAATTTCACGGGCGATCATCGTTGCCGCCGGTAGGGTCACCCACCAGCTGTGATAATGCTCGGTTACCAGCACCATGGCGATAGCCACGAGAACTTTATCTGCTACAGGGTCAAGGAAAGCACCAAACCGGGTACTCTGGTTCCAGCGGCGTGCCAGAAAACCATCGAACCAGTCAGTCACCGCCGCGACGCAGAAAATGAGCGCGGCGGCAAACGGCGACCAGGTGACAGGCAGATAAAAGACCAATACAAAGAATGGGATAAGGATGACACGGAACAGTGTAAGCAACGTAGGGATATTAAATTGCATAATGACGGGTAACTATCTGTTGTCAGTAAGATTACCCCTATGTTGCTACAGAGACATCAATGTTTCAACGACCAGAAGATCTTTTCTGCCAGACCTTGCGAAATACCCGGCACTTTTGCAATTTCCTCGACGCTGGCGTTACGTAAACCTTGCAAACCGCCCATATATTTCAACAACATTTGCCGACGTTTTGGCCCGACGCCTTCAATGGTTTCCAGGGAGCTGGTATTTTTGACCTTCGCCCGTTTTTTACGGTGCCCGCCAATCGCGTGATCGTGTGATTCATCGCGAATATGCTGGATAACATGCAGCGCGGGAGAATCTGGCGGCAAACTGAATCCCTCACCTTCCGGCTCAAAGAACAGTGTTTCCAGCCCAGCCTTACGATCTGCTCCTTTGGCAACGCCAAGTAGCAGTGGATGATTTTTATCCCATGAGACATCCAGTTCGGCGAAGACATTTTTCGCCTGCGCAAGCTGGCCTTTGCCGCCGTCGATAAGGATCACATCCGGGATCTTACTGTCGTCAATGGCTTTACCATAACGCCGACGCAGCACCTGATTCATCGCCGCATAATCATCGCCCGGCGTGATGCCTGTAATGTTATAGCGCCGATACTCCGCACGCAGCGGGCCGTTAGCATCAAACACCACACAGGAAGCGACGGTTTGTTCGCCCATGGTATGGCTGATGTCAAAGCACTCCATCCGCTTCACTTCCGGCAATTTCAACACGCTGGCAAGCGCGGTCAGTCGCTGGTGAACGGTAGATTGCTGCGAAAGTTTGCTGGTTAAGGCCGTCGCCGCATTGGTGCGCGCGAGTTTCAGATAACGCGCCCTATCGCCGCGAGGTTTGGTTTGAACATTAATCTTGCGTCCCGCCAGTTCTGAAAGGGAATCGGCGAGCAGCGTTTTATCGCTAAGATTAAAATCGAGCAGGATCTCACCCGGTAAGGTGCGCATCTGGCTGCCTTGTAAATAGAACTGGCCTACGAAGGTTTCTACCACCTCGCTCAGTTCCGTACCGCCAGGCACTTTCGGGAAATAGCTGCGGCTGCCGAGCACTTTGCCCTGACGAATGAACAATACGTGGACACAAGCCATGCCCGCATCGAACGCCACACCAATAACGTCGAGGTCGTCGCCGGTATTGGAAACAAACTGTTTTTCGGTGACGCGTCGCACCGCCTGAATTTGGTCGCGAATACGTGCCGCTTCTTCAAACTCCAGATTCTGGCTGGCAGTTTCCATACGGCTAATCAGTTGCGTAAGCACCTGATCATCTTTGCCAGACAAAAACAGGCGCACATACTCGACCTGCTGAGCGTATTCTTCTTCACTCACCAGTCCTTCAACGCACGGTCCCAGACAGCGCCCTATCTGATATTGCAGACACGGACGCGAGCGATTACGATAAACACTATTTTCGCACTGGCGAATGGGGAATATCTTTTGCAGTAGCGCCAGTGTTTCACGTACGGCATAGCCATTCGGGAACGGGCCGAAATATTCACCTTTGGCATGCTTCGCACCACGATGCATCGCCAGACGCGGGTGGGTATCGCCACTCAGGAAGATAAAAGGATAAGATTTATCATCGCGTAGCAAAACGTTGTAACGCGGCTGATAGAGTTTGATGTAGTTGTGTTCCAGCAACAGCGCTTCGGTTTCTGTGTGAGTAACCGTTACATCAATTTGCTGGATCTGGGCGACCAGCGCTTCGGTTTTGCGCGAAGCGAGGTTGCTACGGAAATAGCTGGAAAGCCGTTTTTTCAGGTCTTTCGCTTTGCCGACATAGATAACCGTACCACCAGCATCGTACATGCGATAAACGCCTGGCTGGCTGGTTACGGTTTTTAAAAACGCTTTTGCGTCAAACTGATCACTCACTGACTTGATAATGTCTCCGCATTACACAGACCATGGCGAATTGCCAGGTGAGTCAGCTCAACATCGCCATGAATGTTTAGTTTACTGAACATACGATAGCGGTAGCTGTTCACCGTTTTCGGACTGAGATTGAGCTGTTCTGAGATCTCATTGACCTTCTGGCCCTTGGTGATCATCAGCATAATCTGCAATTCACGTTCAGACAAACTGGCAAATGGGCTTTCTGTTTTTTCTGGTTCGATCTGGCTTAACGCCATTTGTTGAGCGATATCAGAAGCAATGTAACGCTGCCCAGAATAGACAGAACGAATCGCACTCACGACTTCCTGCGGAGCCGCGCCTTTGCTGAGGTAGCCAGCAGCACCTGCCTGCATGACTTTCGCTGGTAAAGGGTTTTCTGTATGGACCGTAAGCATGATGATTTTAACATCAGCTGTGGAACGCGCGATTTTACGCGTCGCCTCAAGACCGCCAATGCCCGGCATACTCATGTCCATTAGCACCACGTCAACGGCGTTTGTCCGGCACCACTTAACGGCGTCTTCACCGCACGATGCCTCTCCGACGACTTTTATACCCTTTATATCTTCCAGAATGCGTCGTATCCCTGCGCGCACCAGTTCGTGGTCATCAACAAGTAGAACGTTGATCAAAGGAATATCTCCAGAAATAGGGATAACGCTACTGATAGTTAGTCATTCGTATATTAGCGGTTTTTATTGCAACTTTGAAACGTTAAAAATGGTGGGTATTCGATTTTTCTCTCGTTTTTGTCAATTCGATTGTCCACAGTTATGGTCACGCCCGTCACCAACGGTTTACCGGATCGTTTCACAGTAAGCCCTACGATGAAATGTGACAAAAATTGACTTTATTCAGCAAAAATGAAAATCAGCCCGCTGAATATGTAACATTAATTAACCCGAACAATACGGGCAAAAAACATTCATGATAAAAATATTTATTGGTCATTATATTAACGTATTTTATAGCACTGCCGATATCACGCTCAAAAAACAACCACTGCTATTTTTAGCAAAGCTTATGGTATACTCCGCCGCCTTAACATTTTTCACCGCAAATTTTCATTGCAACATGACGAGGAAAATAAATGAGTACGCCTGATTTTTCTACTGCCGAGAATAATCAAGAACTGGCAAATGAAGTCTCCTGCCTGAAAGCGATGCTGACGCTGATGCTGCAGGCGATGGGACAAGCTGACGCGGGCCGCGTGATGTTAAAGATGGAAAAACAGCTTGCGCTGATCGAAGACGAAACCCAGGCTGCAGTATTTTCCAAAACGGTTAAGCAAATTAAACAAGCCTACCGTCAGTAATATAAAACCGGCTGAGAGCGTGCCTTTCAGCCGGTTTTTGCATCTGGCACGCAGAAAGAAAAGCGATCAAATTAAGCCAGTAGCGGCCGCGTAACAGGCCACCTGGGTCTTATTTGGTGCATTGATTTTTTTCTGCATGTTTTTCTGATGGAAATTGACCGTATTCTCAGAGATTGACAAAATCATCGCTATCTCTGCTGATGTCTTCCCTTCCGCCGTCCATTTCAGAATTTCTTTTTCGCGCTTGCTGAAATTCATCTCTGGCGTCATCACTATTTCATCATTTAAACGCATCAGAGCCATCAGACTTTCGCGCACCAGTAACTGCATTTTTAATTGCAGTTCATCACTAAGAATGGGTATTTCGCGCGTGCTGCAACGGGAAAAGGACAAAAAGCCCAGCGCCCGATTTGGCAGCATTAAATACTGAGTGACACCGCGGCGTAAACCATGTGCGTGCGCGGCTTCCCATAATGGCTGTGCTTCGCTGAATAAGTCATCATTCCACATTAAATGGCCCTGACTAAAGTTTTCAGGGTTCAGCACAGGATCAATTGCGAGAAAATTTTTTGCCTGATAATAACTAACCCACGACTCAGGGTAATTGGTGTAGAAAGCCACTTTAGGTCGCGTGAATGGTACCGGGTGGCGAACACATAACGAATAGTAATCGTACTCCAGCTGCTGAGCCTGAAGCTCTATTTCATGGTAGACCTCTTCTGCGGCCTCCATCCTCTGAAAACGCAACAGCATCGTGCGACGCCAGCTGAAAAAATCCGTATCCTGCATAGTAAACCGCAACGCCCCTGAGAGTGAGTATCATTTATAATGATAATTCAAACTATCACATAAATAAGATTTATATATAATTTATATTATTCAGGCAATGAATTACTTTTGCAAGCCATCGCATTCTCTTATGTTATTAATGAGTTATGCTGATTTGTTAAGCAGTTTTATCACGCTTGAAATGGCGTCCCGCCCCGACAGGTGAATCGTCGGGGCTGATTTTTTCTTATTATTGCAGCAGAAACTTCTCGAGGAACTGTCGGGTACGAGGCTGCTGGGGATCGGCAAATAACGCTTTTGCTGCCCCCTGCTCGACTATCCGCCCCTGGTCCATAAAAATCGCCCGGTCCGCAACATCCCGGGCAAAGCTCATTTCGTGCGTCACAATCACCATCGTGCGCTTTTCCTGCGCCAGCTGGCGGATTGTGTTCAGGACTTCGCCCACCAGCTCTGGATCCAGCGCTGACGTTGGCTCGTCAAACAAAATCACCTCAGGACGCATTGCCAGCGCACGCGCAATCGCAACACGCTGCTGTTGACCGCCAGACAAACGACGTGGATAGCTGGTTTCTTTACCGGCCAGCCCAACTTTCGCCAGCAGCTCGCGAGCGCGCGCCGTGGCCTCTTCTTTCGGTTCGCCTTTGACGATCACCGGCCCTTCAATAATGTTTTCCAGCACCGTACGATGCGGAAACAAATTAAAGTTCTGGAAGACAAACCCGACGTGCTGACGCAACTGGCGAATCAGCGATTTTTGCTGACTTAATGAACGTGCAGTATCAATAGTGATATCGCCAACGGTGATCGTTCCCGCTTCCGGTTGTTCCAGCAGATTTATGCTGCGTAGCAACGTGGTTTTGCCGGAACCACTCGGACCGATAATTGCCACCACTTCGCCAGGCTTTACCTCGAGGTCGATACCGTGCAGCACCGTCTGACCGTGAAATTTTTTCACCAAGTTCTTAACTTCAATGGCACTCATTTTGGTTCTCTCTCCTGGCGATTAAGTTGATTCTCAAAATGGTTCTGCAACGTCGATAATACTGTCGCCATGATCCAGTAGATGAGCGAAGCCGCCAGGTACATGGTGAACACCTCCAGCGTGCGCGAGGTAATCAACTGCGCCTGACGGAACAGCTCCGGCACCTGGATTGTCGCGGCCAGCGACGTATCCTTTACCAGGCTGATAAAGCTGTTCGACAGCGGCGGCAACGCCACCCGCGCCGCCTGTGGCAAAATCGCGCGACGCATAGTCTGCCATGGCGTCATACCAATACTGGCAGCTGCTTCCCACTGACCTTTATCAATAGAAGAAATGGCGGCGCGCAGTGTTTCGGCGGCATAGGCGGCAGTGTTCAGCGACAGACCAATCATTGCTGACGGAATGGGATCTAATTCGATACCAAACTGAGGCAGGCCGTAATAGATCATAAACAGTTGTGCGATGAGCGGTGTACCACGAAAAATAGAGATATAAAAACGCGCCAGCCAGCGCACGGGCCAGATTGGCGACAGGCGCATCAGCGCGAGAATAAACCCGAGCAGTAAGCCAAAAAACATGCCGCCGATACTGAGTTGCAGCGTATACCCAGCCCCTTTCAGCAGGAACGGCAAGGAATCAATAACCAGTTGTATACTTTCTTGCATGAGCGTTCCCGGAGCTAAACGTGGGGATGATAGGCGAACAGCGCAGGCGCACCGCCGGTATGAATAAACAGAATCGGCCCTTCATCTTTGAAGCGTTTCTGACTGATACCGTCAATCAGCCCCGCCATCGCTTTTCCGGTATACACAGGATCAAGCAGAATGCCTTCCAGCCGCGCCAGCAATTTCACTGCTTCCATGCCTTCGTCGTTCGGCACGCCGTAGCCAGGTGCAAAATAGTCATCCCAGAGTATAATTTCCGCTGATGCGGTCAGCTCCAGTTCTTTCGCAATCGCCTGTTGTAGGTTAACCACTTTCGGCAACTGAGCGGCAACGGAACGCGACACGGTCACGCCAATCAGTTCGCTTTCAGGCATCAGGTGTTCCAGCCCAACAGCCAGTCCGGCGTGAGTTCCGGCACTGCCCGATGCGACTACCACCGACGAAATATTAACCGCCCCTTCACACTGTTGCGCGATTTCCAGCGCACTCTCCACATAACCTAGCGCGCCAAGAGCATTAGAACCGCCAACCGGAATGACATACGGGCGAAAGCCTTGTGCTTCGACTCGCGTCGCCAGCTCTTCCAGTTGGGCATTGGGATCGGTCAGTGCTTCGCACATTTCAATCTGGGTATTGAACAGATCCAGCAACAAGCGATTGCCGTTGGTTAAATAGTTTTCTGCGGTTGTGCCAATAGGATTTTCCAGCAGCGCCACACAGTGCAGACCGAGTTTCGCCGCAACTGCGGCAGTCTGCCGCACATGGTTAGACTGGATCGCCCCGGCAGTAATCAGCGTATCGGCACCTTCGCGCAGAGCATCTGCTGCGAGAAATTCCAGCTTACGTAATTTATTGCCGCCCATTGCCATGGGGGTGACGTCATCCCGTTTGATGAAAATTTCCCGTCCAAGATAATCAGAAAAGCGCGGCAGATATTCGAGCGGTGTTGGCGCGCCGATAAACTCCAACCGTGGAAAACGGGTTAAATTATGCAGTGGCATAACAGCCTCCGATGTGTGTTGTTGTGATTTTCTTATTATGCACGCTGAAAACGCGTAAATAAAAAAGGCGCTGGTGAAAGCGCCCTTTTTTGTCATTATGCTGATTATTTGGTCACATCAGCACCAAACCATTTTTCGGAAAGGGCTTGCAGAGTGCCATCTTTTTGCATTTCCGCAATTGCATCGTTCACTGCTTTCAGCAGGTCTTCATTTCCTTTACGCAGCGCCACGCCAGACTCCTGACGGGAGAATGCTTCACCGGTTACTGCCAGCGTATCGTTGGTTTTCTTCACCAGATCCAGCGCCGCCAGACGGTCAACGAGGATCGCATCGATACGGCCTACGCGCAGATCCTGATATTTGGTCGGGTCATCATCATAGGTACGCACATCGACGCCCTGAACATTCTGCCGCAGCCACTCTTCATAGTTGGTGCCCAGACCGACACCCACTTTTTTGCCTTTCAGATCAGCAGCCGTTTTAATGGTGCCTTCGTTACCTTTTTTCACCAGCGCCTGAATACCAGAAATGGTGTACGGGGTAGAGAAATCGTATTTTTTCTTGCGCTCATCAGAAATGGTGACCTGATTAATCACCACATCAATGCGTTTAGAGTCCAGCGACGCCAGCATACCGTCCCATTTGGTCGGTTTTAGTGACGCCTCAACGCCAAGATGTTTTGCCAGCTGTTGGGCAAATTCCACTTCAAAACCGGTTAATTTGCCGTCATCCCCCTGAAAACTGAACGGCGGATAAGTGCCTTCCAGCCCTACCAGCAGCGTGCCGCGCTCTTTAACTTTATTAAGCAGACCTTCATCTGCAAAACTTTTAACGCTCATGCCCGCAACCAGCGCTACGGCCATCACACTCATCAATGCCTGACGTCCCAGATGTGCTAATTTCATATTTACCCCGAATGTTGTTATGTCTGTTTGCAGTGTAGAGCCATTGTTTGTAAACACAAAAACAACTCCGCTACATCTTATTCTTATTTAATATATATCAGAAGCAGGCAGGCTGGAGGATTTCTGCACAAGTCCGGTACACGTTTGACGCTGATAGTGTTGATACTTCCGTAATGCGATGCGGTAATTGTTGGTGCTGGTGGTGGGCAGCCACGGGGCGAGGATTTCATCAAGGAAACCGTCCTGCAGCGGATCGAGGGAAATATTTTGCTCGTGTAGATGATTCCCCAAACGGCGCAAACGAACGACATATTCACGCACCGTACCTGGGCTCATTTCAGTTTGCTCAAAAAGAAATTGCTTAAAGCCGATAATATCGAAAAAATCACTCTGCGTTTTGCAATGTAAATCACCGCAAAATCGGCACAATGCCGCCCATGATTTTTGTTCCGTTTGCCAGCCATTTTCATCAAGCAGCGCGTCCAGGCGGGAAATCTCGATTTTATTCACTATTTTGCCGTCGCGAACGAGGGTAATGCGATCGAGTAATTTACGGCAATGCGCGCAATGAGTCTGGCTGTGTTTAAAGTCTTTAAGATAGCGGCTTAATGGCCGTCTTTTCAGGTGCTGCACCATCATTAAGAACTCCTGGTAGTCAAAGTTAAAGTGCGGCATTTACTGACGTTATAACTTACCCAGTTTAGTGCGTAACCGTTTAATAGCCTGGCTGTGTAACTGACTGACCCGCGATTCCCCGACCTCCAGCACCGCGCCAATCTCTTTGAGATTCAGCTCTTCCTGGTAATAGAGGGTTAATACCAGTTTTTCGCGCTCCGGCAACGTTTCGATGGCTTCCATCACCCGCTGACGCAGATTACTGTCCAGCAGTTGTTGTAGCGGGTTTTCTCGCTGATGATCATCAGTAACCAGTTCGATGCTATCGCCGTGCTCTTCGCGCCACTCATCGTAGGAGAAGAGCTGGCTGTTATTGGTGTCGAGCAACATTTGGCGATAATCGGCAATATCGATCCCTAAACGTTCCGCTACCTCAGTTTCCGTGGCGTTGCGGCCAAGTTCCTGCTCCAGTTGCCCTATTGCCTGTGCCACTTCACGCGCGTTGCGTCGCACGCTGCGCGGCACCCAGTCACGGCTGCGAAGTTCATCCAGCATAGCGCCACGGATACGCTGCACTGCGTAAGTTGTAAATGCCGTTCCTTGTAGGGCGTCATAGCGTTCGACGGCATTAAGTAACCCAATGCCGCCCGCCTGTAGCAGATCGTCAAGTTCCACGCTCGCGGGCAGTCGAACCTGCAGGCGCAATGCTTCGTGACGCACCAGCGGGACATAACGCTGCCATAGCGAGTGTTTATCCATTACACCTTCAGCGGTATAGAGTGAATTCACGATAAACAGCCCTGCGTTATATGAGTTATCGGCATGATTATCCGTTTCTGCAGGGTTTTTAATCGGACGATTAGTGGGTGAAATGAGGGGTTATTTGGGGGTTACCGGTAAATTGCGGGCAGAAAAAACCCCGCCGGTGGCGGGGGTTGAGCGATAAGTGTAAATTAACGCAGCAGAGACAGTACGTTCTGCGTGGTCTGGTTAGCCTGCGCCAGAACAGAGGTACCCGCTTGTTGCAGGATCTGCGCACGAGACATGTTAGACACTTCGGTCGCGTAGTCAGCATCTTCGATACGGCTACGGGCAGAAGACAGGTTGTTTACGGTGTTGCCAAGGTTGGTGATAGCAGAGTCGAAACGGTTTTGTACTGCACCGAGGTCAGAACGCAGATTGTCAACTTTAGCCAATGCTTTGTCGATAGTTTCGAGCGGGTTGGTGGTAGATTGCAACGATTTTGCTGCATCTTCGTTTACCAGAATCGGGCTACCACCTTCTGATTTGCTCAGATACATGACTTTATTGTTACCAGAAGCAGTCTCCGTTATCGTTTTACCATCTGCACTAACATCGTAAGTTGCACCGTTAACAACTAACGTGCTTCCTGTTTTCTTAGCTGCATTGAGATCAAGATCGGAAAGTGTGGCAGCCTTGTTATCAACTTTGGTTGTCGTATAAAGGCCAGCGCTATTTTTGTAAACTGTCTCACTCGTAATCAAAGAAGCTTTTTTGTCAGCATCTGTCACAGTAAATGTCACTGACTTACCATCAATTTCTGCAGAATATACACCATTCCCATTGCCATCCGCTGCAGTTGTTGTTGTGAATTCAACTCCATTAAACGTGAATTTATCATTCTGTGCTTTATTCTTAGCCGCTGCTGCGAGTGCTGTAGCATCAATCCCTGTACCAGCTATGTTTGTATCAGATTTAGTTGTCAGTGAACCATCTGCTGCACTAACAAAAATATCATTCCCTGTAGTATCTTTAACAGCTCCGCTATCTACGTTAACAGTATAAGCATCACCGCCAACATCATAGTTATCAGTACCTGTCGCTTTAAATTTAGAAATCAGGTCACTGCCAGTTGCTTTCTGCGCGCCATCGATATTAAAACCGTCCAGGCCGAGAGTTTTCGCATCAATTTTTGCCAGATTGATAGTGATGGTTTCACCATCATTAGCACCAACCTGAATTTTCATTTCATTATTTTCAGCAAGGACTTTCACGCCGTTAAACTGAGTTTGCTCAGATACACGGTCAATTTCTTCCAGACGTTGAGTAATTTCAGCCTGGATAGAAGAAAGATCGCTGTCAGAGTTAGTACCGTTAGTTGCCTGAACAGTCAGTTCACGTACACGCTGCAGGTTGTTGTTAATTTCATTCAGCGCACCTTCAGTGGTCTGCGCAACAGAAATACCATCATTCGCGTTACGGGAAGCCTGAGTCAGACCTTTAATATTTGCTGTAAAACGGTTAGCAATCGCCTGACCTGCTGCGTCATCTTTAGCACTGTTAATACGCAGGCCAGAAGAGAGACGTTCAATGGCGGAGCTCAGAGAAGACTGAGATTTGTTCAGGTTATTCTGGGTCAACAGCGACAGGCTGTTTGTATTAATGACTTGTGCCATGATCTTTTCCTTATCAATTACAACTTGATGTTATTGGGCTGTTGCCCACGGTTTCTCACCGTACCCCTTGTATCGGCACCTGAATTTCGAACTTTAGAAAATTTTAGTTTCTCTCCTGTTTTTTCTTAACGGCTGAAATATCCGTAATATACAACTCTACTCTGCGCATCATCTTCGTGAATCAACTATTAAACTTTGCGCACAAATTGCCGATAACCCGCTTATCTACTGTTTGCAATCAAAAGGAATTAGGTATGGCTTCATTTACATCTCTTGGCGTTGGTTCGAATCTGCCGCTGGATACATTGCTAAACAACCTGACCATCGCTGAAAAAAAACGCTTAAACCCAATTACTCAGCAACAGAGTGACAATACCGCACGTCTGACAGCCTATGGCACATTAAAAAGTGCATTAGAAAAATTCCAGACTGCAAATACTGCGTTAAATAAAGCCGATCTGTTCAAAAGCACTACCGTTACCAGTAGCAATGAAGACCTTAAAGTTTCCACCGAAGCAGGTGCTGCCCCCGGTATCTATACCATCAGCGTAACCCAACTGGCGCAGGCGCAATCTTTACGAACTGATTCCCCGACAATCATTGCATCAACAAAAGATGCACTGGGTGATGAGTCATCAGATACACGCACAATAAAAATTACCCAAGACGGTCGTAAAGAGCCGCTGGAAATCAAGCTCAATAAAGATCAGACGTCATTGGATGAGATCAGCAAAGCCATTAACGATGCCGATAGTGGAATTTCCGCTAGTATCGTTAAAGTCAAAGATGGTAACTATCAATTGGTATTGACCGCCAGTGAAGGTCTGGCCAATAAAATGACCATATCTGTTGAGGGTGACAGTAAATTAAATGATCTGCTGGCTTATGACAGCAAGACCAACACCGGGAATATGAAGGAACTGGTTAACGCGCAAAATGCACAGCTAAACGTTAACGGTATCGATATTGAACGTTCAAGTAACAAAATTACCGATGCTCCTCAGGGAGTGACTCTCGATTTGACCAAAAAAGTCACTGACGTCCGGGTCACGGTGACAAAAAGCAACGATAAAGCAACCGAAGCAATTAAAGGCTGGGTGGATTCATATAACTCCCTCATTGACACCTTTAACACCCTGACAAAATATAAAGAAGTAGACCCAGGTGCTGAAGCACAAGATAAAAATAATGGTGCACTTCTCGGAGACAGCGTTGTACGTACAATTCAAAGCGGCATCCGCGCACAATTTGCAAACGGTGCCAGCGACAGTGCCTTCAAAACATTAAACGAGATCGGGATTAAGCAGGACGGCACGACGGGTAAGCTGAAAATTGATGATGATAAACTCAAAAAAGTCCTGAATGAAAATACAGCATCCGTACGTGAATTGCTGGTAGGCGATGGTAAAGAAACAGGAATTACCACCAAAATTGCCACCGAGGTAAAAGGTTACCTTGCCGATGATGGCATTATTGATAGCGCACAGGACAGTATTAACGCCACACTGAAAAAACTGACCAAACAGTATCTATCCGTCAGTGCCAGCATTGATGACACCGTGGCGCGTTACACTGCACAGTTTACGCAATTAGATACCATGATGAGCAAACTGAATAACACCAGTACCTATCTCAGCCAACAATTTACTGCAATGAGTAATTCCTGATCACGGAGGTCAGCATGTATACCGCGAGCGGCTCAAAAGCCTATGCACAAATTGGCGTCGAAAGCGCCGTAATGAGCGCCAGCCAGCAGCAGCTGGTCACCATGCTATTTGATGGAGTGCTGAGCGCACTGGTTAGAGCACGCCTGTTTATGCAGGACAACAATCAGCAAGGCAAAGGCGTCTCTTTGTCAAAAGCGATCAACATCATTGAGAACGGACTGCGGGTGAGTCTTGATGAAGAGAGCAAAGACGAATTAACCCAAAACTTGATTGCTCTTTATAGCTATATGGTCAGGCGCTTGCTGCAAGCCAATTTACGCAACGATGTCTCCGCAGTCGAAGAAGTGGAAGCATTAATGCGCAATATTGCCGATGCCTGGAAAGAGTCGTTACTCTCCCCTTCTTTGATTCAGGACCCAGTCTGATGAACCACGCACCGCATTTGTATTTCGCCTGGCAACAACTCGTCGAAAAAAGCCAGCTCATGTTACGCCTGGCAACAGAAGAACAATGGGACGAACTCATCGCCAGCGAGATGGCGTATGTGAATGCGGTGCAGGAGATTGCACATCTGACTGAAGAGATTGACCCGTCCACCACGATGCAGGAGCAGCTCCGCCCGATGCTGCGCCTGATTCTCGACAACGAAAGCAAGGTAAAGCAGTTATTACAGATTCGGATGGATGAACTGGCGAAACTGGTCGGTCAGTCATCGGTGCAAAAATCGGTGTTAAGTGCCTATGGTGATCAGGGCGGCTTTGTGCTGGCTCCGCAGGATAACCTCTTTTGAATCTGAACGAGTCGATGGCTCGCGAATAATCCGATTACGGCTACGCTTCTAATGTTCCCCTTGAATGGAGTCGAAGAATGCGTAATCCCACGCTGTTACAATGTTTTCACTGGTATTACCCGGAAGGCGGTAAGCTCTGGCCTGAACTGGCCGAGCGCGCCGACGGTTTTAATGATATTGGTATCAATATGGTCTGGTTGCCGCCCGCCTATAAAGGCGCATCGGGCGGGTATTCGGTCGGCTACGACTCCTATGATTTATTTGATTTAGGCGAGTTTGATCAGAAAGGCAGCATCCCTACTAAATATGGCGATAAAGCACAACTGCTGGCCGCCATTGACGCCCTGAAACGTAATGACATTGCGGTGCTGTTGGACGTGGTAGTCAACCACAAAATGGGCGCGGATGAAAAAGAAGCTATTCGCGTGCAGCGTGTAAATGCTGATGACCGTACGCAAATTGACGAAGAAATCATTGAGTGTGAAGGCTGGACGCGTTACACCTTCCCCGCCCGTGCCGGGCAATACTCGCAGTTTATCTGGGATTTCAAATGTTTTAGCGGTATCGACCATATCGAAAACCCTGATGAAGATGGCATATTTAAAATTGTTAACGACTACACCGGCGAAGGCTGGAACGATCAGGTTGATGATGAATTAGGTAATTTCGATTATCTGATGGGCGAGAATATCGATTTTCGCAATCATGCCGTGACGGAAGAGATTAAATACTGGGCGCGCTGGGTGATGGAACAAACGCAATGCGACGGTTTTCGTCTTGATGCGGTCAAACATATTCCGGCGTGGTTTTATAAAGAGTGGATCGAACACGTACAGGAAGTTGCGCCAAAGCCGCTGTTTATTGTGGCAGAGTACTGGTCGCATGAAGTCGATAAACTGCAAACGTATATTGATCAGGTGGAAGGCAAAACCATGCTGTTCGATGCGCCGCTGCAGATGAAATTCCATGAAGCATCGCGCATGGGGCGCGACTACGACATGACGCAGATTTTCACGGGTACATTAGTGGAAGCCGATCCTTTCCACGCCGTGACGCTCGTTGCCAATCACGACACCCAACCATTGCAAGCCCTCGAAGCACCGGTCGAACCGTGGTTTAAACCGCTGGCGTATGCTCTAATTTTGTTGCGGGAAAATGGCGTTCCTTCGGTGTTCTATCCGGACCTCTACGGTGCGCATTACGAAGATGTCGGTGGTGACGGGCAAACCTATCCGATAGATATGCCAATAATCGAACAGCTTGATGAGTTAATTCTCGCCCGTCAGCGTTTCGCCCACGGTGTACAGACGTTATTTTTCGACCATCCGAACTGCATTGCCTTTAGCCGCAGTGGCACTGACGAATATCCCGGCTGCGTGGTGGTCATGTCGAACGGGGATGATGGCGAAAAAACCATTCATCTGGGAGAGAATTACGGCAATAAAACCTGGCGTGATTTTCTGGGGAATCGGCAAGAGAGCGTAGTGACCGACGAAAACGGCGAAGCGACCTTCTTTTGCAACGGCGGCAGCGTCAGCGTGTGGGTTATCGAAGAGGTGATTTAAATTCATCCC
>ERZ1034739.172-NODE-172-length-21965-cov-9.986673_pt1 | contig 21965 bp, 25 predicted proteins | sample MGYA00520636_ERZ1034739 | MGnify/ENA primary metagenome ERZ1034739 (study PRJEB33766, sample SAMN09781703) | gut metagenome | biome: gut microbiome | host: Homo sapiens | place: Madagascar | study: EMG produced TPA metagenomics assembly of the PRJNA485056 data set... | reverse complement strand
AATTGCTGCTGCGATTGCAACCAGTAATAATTTTTTCATAGTCACCTCTTTTTTCAACCTAATTATATTTTTTTTTAATAACCATAGCAACAATATTATAATTTGTTTACAAAAAAGTGTCATATATTATTTGTATGATTTTGTAATAACTTCTTCAAGTTTATCCAAAAGTTCAGCTTCAGGAACTTTGGCAATAATTTCCCCTTTTTTAAATATATAACCTTCGTTTATACCGCCAGCTATACCAAAATCGGCATTTGCAGCCTCTCCCGGACCATTTACTGCGCAGCCCATGGTTGCAATTGTAATGTTTTCATTGAGGTTCTTAAATCTGTCTTCAACTTTTTTGGCAAGTTCAATCAGATTAATCTGAGTTCTTCCGCAAGTTGGGCAAGATACAAAATTAACTCCGCGTTGTCTTAATTTTAAACTTTTCAAAATTTCAAATCCTGCATAAACCTCTTCTATCGGATTTTCTGTTAAAGAAACTCTTATTGTATCTCCGATACCTTCGGCTAAGAGTGTACCGAGTCCGACAGAGGATTTGATTAAGCCGTTTTTTAAAGTTCCGGCTTCTGTTACTCCAAGATGGAGCGGATAGTCAACCTTCTGAGCCATAAGGCGATATGCCTCAATAGTTGTCAAAACATCTGATGATTTTAGCGAAATTTTAATTTTATCAAAATCCAAATCTTCTAAGATTTGAATATGTTTCATTGCGCTTTCAACCATTTTTTCAGAAAGCGGAACATCCTTTTCTTTTAAGTCTTTTTCTAAAGAGCCGGCATTTACGCCAATTCTGATTGGAATATTTTGTTGCTTGGCTAAAGTTACTACTTTTTCAACATTTTCACGTTTGCCGATATTTCCAGGGTTTAATCTCAATGCAGAGATTCCGTTATTAATACATTGAATTGCTAAACGGTAGTCAAAATGAATATCTGCAATCAATGGCACAGGTGAAATTTTTACCAAAGTTTTGATTGCTTCTGCTGCATCTTTATTTAATACGGCAAGTCTTACAAGTTCACATCCGGCATTGGCCAATTCTTTGATTTGGTGTGAAGTTTGTTCAATATCTCTTGTGTCAGTGTTGCACATAGATTGAACGCTAATCGGATTATTATTACCGATTTTTACATTTCCTATTGAAATTTCTTTCGATTTTCTTCTTTTTATCATAAAATAATTGTATCACATAAAAAAGAGAGGGAAAGATTTATGAGAATTGCGGTATTATCTGACTTACACGCTAACGCGCAAGCACTTGAGGCGGTTATGAATGATGTAGTTAATCAAAATTGTGAGCATGTTTTTTGTTTGGGTGATATCGCGTTGGCAGGACCTCAACCAAAAGAAGTTACCGATTACGTAATGGCTCAAAATACTTGGACAGTAATTCAAGGTAATACAGATAAGATGATTGCGCAATATGGTCCAGAGGTTATTGATTTTTTAGAGGCACAATATCCCGTTATGGCAAATGCTATTGCTGACGATGTGTTGGCTTTGGATGATGCGCACAGAGCTTATTTGGCAGAACTCCCTCCAATGTTAAGCTTTGAAGTTGAAGGTTGTACCGTTTTATTGGTTCATGGTTCTCCTCGTGCAAATAATGAAGATATTTTGCCGGAGATGCCAATTGATGTTGTTGAGGAAATTATTCAAGGAACTACAGAAAAGTTGATTCTTTGCGGTCATACGCATGTTCCTTGCGGTTATCAAACAAATACAAATCAAACGGTTGTAAATGTAGGTAGTGTTGGACGTCCTATGACACCTCAACCAAAAGCTTGTTATGCGATTGTTGATTTTTCTCAAGGTTCATTTGAGGTTCGTCACAGATTTGTTGATTATGATAATGTTTTAGCGGCTCAAATTATGTCTCAAAGAGGTTTTGTTGGAGCTGATAGACTTGCTGATTTGTTATTAAACCCGATTGAGCGTCATATCTAAGTTTGGTATGTCAATGGAAAATTTGAGTTCACATTTAGCTGATTTGCATGCAAATTATAGGAAAATATTTCTTGAATATTCAAATAGTTTGTTGGCTCAGATTGTTGAAATCAGACCAAAAAGTCTTGAGGGTGAAATTTTTGATAAATATCCAAAAAACTCTGATGGTAACCTTTGGCAATTGTTAGTATTGAAACTTATAGATAGCGAACTTTCAAAAATACCTAATGAATTACAGGCAGTGAAAGATTTGCGTAAAAATTTTCACTGTGCTTGCTGTGGGGTTTGTTGTAAATTTGCGGTGAGTGAATTTTCGCCAGTTGAATTAAAACAAAAAGCTAACCAAGGAGATAATTTTGCTATTCAATTTATAAAAACTTTTGTTCCTTATGAAAATATAGATGAAGTCAAAAAAGTTTTTCCCCAGTATGTGGAATTTTTGCAAAATAGTGAAACTGATGGAAAATATTATTTTTATCATTGTCTAAAGGTTACAAGAGAAAACAAGTGCCCTGATTATGAGAAAAGACCGCAAATTTGTCGAGATTTTCCGGATAATCCGATTGCCTTTTTGCCCTTGTTATGCGGATATATGGGCTGGAAACAAAAATCTGAAATAAAAATGCTTGAACTCAATGCAAAATCTGAGATTCTACAATTTTATAAAACCAAACTCCTTGAGATTGTCTAAATATTTTTAGCATGTGATAATTGGGTTATGGAAACTTTATCAGGATTAAATTTAAAAGAGATTGAAAAAATAACCGATTCACTTGGTGCGACTAAATTTAGAGCGCGGCAAATTCACAATTGGATTTACTTAAAATCAGTTAAAGATATTGATGAAATGACTGATTTATCGAAAAAATTTCGAGAAGAATTAAAAACTGTAGCAAAAGTTACAGATATAAAAATAAAAGTTAAACAGGTAAGTTCTGATGGTACGATTAAATATTTGCTTGAATATCCTGATGGGGATTGCGTTGAAACTGTTTTGATGCGTTTTGATAATCGTGCAAATTTAACTGCTTGTGTAAGTTCTCAAGTTGGTTGTGCTGTTAATTGCTCGTTTTGTGCAACAGGTAAACGCGGTTTTATCAGAAATTTATCTTATAAAGAAATCATTGAACAAGTTTTGACAATCCAAAGGGATACCGGATTAAAGGTTACAAATGTTGTATTTATGGGACAGGGTGAACCATTGTTGAACTTGGATAATGTTTTAAAAGCAATGGAATTATTTAATGAGAGTTTTCAAATCGGTGCTAGGCGTTTGACTGTTTCAACCTCTGGTATTATTCCGCAAATTAGAAAACTTGCTGACCTTGATATGCAATCAACCTTGGCACTGTCGTTGCACGCGTCAAACCACGAAACACGTAAAATGTTGATGCAAATTGAAAATAAATATCCTATGGAAGAACTGCATAAAGCATTAAAATACTATGTTGAAAAGACTGGCAGAAGAATTACTATTGAATATCTTTTGATTAAAGACTTGAATGATACTGTTGAATCTGCAAAACAGCTTGCAACATACTTAAAGGATATTAAATGTAATATCAATTTAATTCCTTATAATCCGACAGAGAAAAATGATTACAAACGACCATCAAATAATTCAATTATGAAATTTAAGTCTTTGATGGAGCATTCCGGCAAGAAAGTTACTGTGCGACTTGAGCGTGGCGCAGATATTGATGCGGCTTGTGGCCAATTGCGTGGAAAAGTGGATTAGGTCTGAGTGGTTCAGGATGACAAAAACTTAACAGTCCTTCCGAATTTATTTCGGAATCTCTAATTTGTTCAATAGGTGGTTATGTCACCTTGAAATAAATTCAGGGTGACATAGACCTGAGTGTCTAATTATTGTTCATGAAACGGTCTTCACTCGGCATTACATTTTACCCCTTCACAGGTATTTTTATTTCAAATTGTGTAATTGCTTTGGTTGATTTTGCTAACGTAATTGTGGCTTTTTGGCTTTCTAAAAAATTTTTGCATAGCGCGAGTCCGATACCACATCCGTTTTTCTTTGTGGTGTAACCCTGTTTGAATATATCTTTTTGCTTTTCTTTTGGAATCGTTTTACCATTGTTTCCAATTTTTATTGTCGCAAAATTTTCTTTTACTTCCGCCAAAATTTGGATTTTACCGCGAGTTTCAATTGATTCTATTCCGTTTTTAATAATATTTACAAGGCAGGCTAAAAATCTACAATCATCAATTTCAATATTTGCACTATTTTTTATATAAACCTCAAATTCAATATCTTTTTCGGTTGCGTATGCTTCACCCATTTCTGCGCTTTTTTCGACAATGTTTTTTAAATCTACAACTTTTGGTGCGTAGTTGTTAAGTGATTTTAAATCAAGCAGGTTTGCTCCAATAATTTTTACAGAATTTTGTATGCAGTTGATAGCGTTTTCGATAGAAGAGTTTTCTATTCCAGATTTTTCAAGGTTTCTTTTAATTATTTGAGAATACATATCACAAATTGAAAGATGGTTTCTAATTTCATGTGATACGCATCTGATTTGTTGTTCAAGTTGCTCTTTTGTTAATTCTATAGTCATAATACCTCTAAAAATAAAGGGTTCGGCTAAAATAGCAGAACCCTTTTACTATATCTGTCAGATTATTATACTGCACTCATAGTTTGTGTTTTTGCTGTTTTGTTGCCAGTTTTGAAACCATGGCTGATTGCGTATAATACAGCGTTTGTTCTGTCATTTACTTGTAATTTTTGGAAAATATTATTTACGTGAGTTTTAACTGTAGTTTCAGAGATAATTAGTTTTCCTGCAATACTCTTGTAGTTAATTCCTTCGGTTAGAAGTTCTAAAACTTCATTTTCTCTGATAGTTAAACTAGATAGCAAGTTTTCGCCTTCTGTATTTTTTGATTCTTCTTTTGCTGTAGTTTGGAAGTATTCGAAAAATCTTGTAGAAAGCACTGATGGAAGATAAATTTTACCTGCCGCAACTTCTTCAATTGCATTGATAAGTTTAACGGATGCCATTGTTTTTAGAACATAACCTTTTGCACCTAATTTCATAGCTCTGTAGATTAAATCTGAATCGTCATAACCGCTCAAGGCAATAATTTTTGTTGAAAGATTTAGTTTTTCGATTGCTTGAATAGTTTGTAAACCATCTTTTTCAGGCATATTAATATCCATTAATACAACGTCAGGGTGATATTTTTTCACTAAATTGATACCCAAGTTTGCACTTGTTGTTGTTCCTACTACTTCAAAGCTGCTTTCAAGGTTGATTAATTCTTTTATCCCTCTCAAGTGATTAGCATTGTCATCTATAAGTACAACTCTCAATTTTTTGTTAAAATCTCTCATTATTTTATTCCCCCGCGTTTATTTAATGTTGCTCTCTACACTTTATATACTAATCTTTTTAGAGGGTTTTTAAATCCATGCACTGATTGATTATTGATATTTCCAAGATTGAAGGACTAATCTAAATCTTTTGATTTAGAAAAACTCTCAATCATGCTCTAAATCATGCTTTGACCGCATGGTTGATTAATTTGAGTGTCAAATTTTTAATAATTTAATCGGAGGATGTCAGAAATAAAAAAATACGACAAAAGTATGGGGTGTTGGATAGTGTAGTAAATGTCGAAGTCACCGTAAATTTATTTAGGGTGACTTCGTTATAATTTGTCATATTAGAAACTCTGAACAGCTGAAATTTTTGCATTCCAAAAACTTACAAAAATTTTCTAGCTGTGTAGAATGATTCTTTTAGTAGATGTGTTTTTAAAACAGTGGTTTTGATGAGCGTACAGATTTTGTACCGTCTGAGCACATTTTTTTATCAGGTGTACAAACAAGGTTTTCTTCAATATACAATGGTTCTTCAGTTGTTGTTTTAAGGGTATATTTACCGATTTTACACATTTTTCTGTTGGGTGTACACCAAACAGAAACCTTGATTGGAGATTGCTCAGGATTTGTAACATTTTCTAATATTGCATTCGCAGGCAAAATTGTACCTATTGTACCTATTGTAATTAGTGCTAGAATTGTAAATCTTTTCATACGTTATTCTCCAAGTAGAATATTATCAATTAATCTTACACCGCCGACTTTGCAAGCAATAAATACTCTTGTTTGGTTGTCTGCGGTTTTCATTTCATCAAGATTTTCTTCATTCATAAATTCTAGGTATTCAAGGTCGTGGTGCTCATTTAAGAATTGGTAAGCTGTTTCTTTGAGTGCCTCAACGTCTGTTATACCTTTTTTATAGCATTGTTTTATGTTGTTTAAAATTTTACTTAATGCAAGAGCCTGAACTTTGTCTTCTTCTGATAGATATTTGTTTCTTGAACTTAGTGCCAAGCCTGATTCTTCTCTTACGATTGGGCAAGGAATAATTTCTACAGGTATGTTTAAATCTTTAACCATCTTTTTTATAATGATTAACTGTTGAGCATCTTTTTGACCAAAAAATGCATAATCAGGTTGGACTATGTTGAATAATTTATTAACAACTGTGCAAACTCCATCAAAGTGACCAACTCTTGATTTTCCACAAAGTTTATTTACATAGAAAAATGGTGGAATAACGTAAGTTAAAAAGTCGTTTGTTCTCATTTGAGTATCTCCGTACATTTCATTAGGAGATGGGGCGAATACTATGTTAACACCAGCACCTTCGCATAATTTTTGGTCTGCCTCAAGTGTACGAGGATATTTGTCTAAGTCTTCTCCGGGACAAAATTGGATAGGGTTTACAAATACAGAAACTACTACTCTATCGCATTTTTCGACAGCTTTTTTTATTAGACTAAGGTGACCGTTATGAAGAGCTCCCATTGTTGGAACTAAACCAACCGTCAAACCTTCTTTTTTCCATTGTTTAACTTGTTCTCTTACTTCCTTTATTGTGTGTAATAACATATTTCCTTCTTTCTTTTCTGTTGTGCTTATGTTTAGTATGGGGTATTATGCACAACGCTTATTTTTATTAAAAAATTTCCTCCTCATTAGGAAATTTTCCACTTTTCACATCTTCATCAAATTGTTTTGCACAATTTAATATCAAACTTTTCATATCTCCATATTTACGTGCAAATTTTGGTTTAAATTCTGAGAATTTTCCAAATACATCATCGCAAACAAGAACTTGAGCATCACAATATTTACCGGCTCCGCAAGATATTGTAGGGACACTAATATTTTCTGTAATAAATTTGCCGCACTCTTGTGGAATCATTTCAAGAACAATTGCAAAAACTCCTGCTTTTTCAAGTTGTTTTGCCTGTTCTAAAATTTTTTCGGCTGCTTCTTGGTTTTTCCCTTGAATTTTGTAGCCACCAAGTGTATTCATAAATTGAGGGGTGAAACCCAAGTGCCCGATTACCGGTATTCCTGAATCAACGCAACGTTTAATCACTTCTAAAATATATTCACTGAAACCTTCAATTTTAACACCATTTGCACCGAATTTAATCATTTGACCGCAATTTTTTATGGCAGTAGGTATATCTGTGTGATAACTTAAAAACGGCATATCTGTTATAACCATTGCATGGTTTACCCCTTTTGCTACAGCTTTGGTAAATATTGACATTTCTTCTACTCCGATAGCATTTGTTGTCTCATATCCAAGAGCTACCATCGCAAGGCTATCTCCAATCAAAACGACATCAATACCTGCCTCATCTATATATTTTGCGGTTGAGTAATCATAAGCCGTAAGTACAGAAAATTTTTCGTTAGATTCTTTATATTTTCTTAGTGTGTTTACTGTTATTTTTTTTACCATAGCGCAAATCCGTTTTCTTTATGTTTATTTGAAAAATCCTGAAGATTTCTTTTGACTTTTTCTGAACCAGTAATACAAAGCTCTAGCAACTCTGTTTGAGCTGTGTCGGACAAGTCCTTCTTTGCTGTCTTCAATAAGTTTTTGAGCATATACTCTAATACCCATTTTTTTAACTTCTGCTATATCAAGTTTTACAGGGTAAGAGTTAGATTTCTGGTATTTATCTGCCAGTTTTTCAGGTAAATAATCGTTTACTAATACTGCATCAACTATTTTGTTAGAACCGGCATGTTGGATTAATGCTTTCAAGTGATCTGAAACTTTGTAATTATCAGTTTCACCAGGCTGAGTCATTATATTACATACATAAATCTTTTTAGCTTTAGATTTAACAATTTCTTGTGCAATTTCCTTAACCAACAGGTTAGGTATAACACTTGTATACAAGCTTCCAGGTCCAAGAACGATAAGTTCTGCATTTCGAATAGCTTGGATTACATCTGGCAGCGCTTTACAATTTGCAGGTTCAGTGAATAATCTTTTTATTTTACCGTGAGCTTCCGGAATAGTAGATTCACCGTGAATAATTCTGCCATCTTCCATTTCTGCAACAAGTTTCATATCATCCAATGTTGCAGGTAATACTCTACCTCTGATTGATAAAACTCTTGATGATGCTCTGACAGCTGAAACCATGTCGCCTGTAATATCGTATAGTGCGGTAATAAACAGGTTTCCAAAACTATGACCTTCAAGTCCTGCACCGTTATCAAATCTGTATTTGAATAATTTATTAACCAAATCTTCATCATCAGCTAATGCGGTGATACAGTGTCTGATATCTCCAGGAGGCAATATACCCATTTCTTCTCTAAGTCTGCCTGAACTACCGCCGTCATCTCCAACTGAAACTACGGCAGTTAAGTTATTAGTTATGTTTTTAACTCCGCTAAGCAACATAGATAAACCTGTTCCGCCACCAACTGCAACTATTCTTGGTCCTCTGTTTAATTTTCTTCTCTTGTATAAATTTTCAAGAAGTACATCATTGTTTCTATCTTCATCAATGTCCAAAATGGATAAGTTTGTTTTTTGCCAGCCTTTAAAAAATATAGCTGCACCAATCATAACAATACCAAAGGCAAGCCATTCCGTTGAAATTTTAGTTGCAATTTTACTGATAAATTGCATAGTATTATATATTGGCTGTAAGTCAAACAAAATCAATACACCAACAGTCATGAACAACGCGCCGACAAAAATAAGTGCAAACCATCTTTTTACTTGTAAGCCTGGAATTAACCAGCCTGCTTGTTTTGGCATTTTTATTTTCTTAATCATACTTATCCCTTTTTATATGTAATATTAATCAACCCAACCTGATTTTTGAGCATTTTTGTAATTGTACGGCAAAGGTTCAATTATTCCCCTAGCTTGATTTACCAAGTCTTTAGCATTTGGTAATTTGTTAGAGAAGTGAATTGAATCCGCTCTTACAATTGTTTTCCCACCAACATTATTAGAAACTTGTGAATTTTGTAATAAGTCTTTTAATCTTTGGATAGATACATTTGTGTTTTCCAAGTCCCTTGCAGAAAAATCAATATTTCCATTAGTGTCATAAATCTTTTCAAGGTGAACTTCATGAGCAACTTGGAGATTTTCTTCTTCTCCGACTTGCGCCAAATTATCACCTGTTGCACCATAGTATATCAACCATTTTGAGCATTTCTTGATTGCTCTTGCAATAGTTCTTGATGTTTCAATATTTTCGGCAGCTTGTCTGTACATTGCACCGTGTGGTCTTACATGTTCTATTTCCATGCTGTAAGCTTTTGCAAATGTCATGATTGCACCAACTTGGTACATAACAAGTGCTTCAAGCTCATCAGAATCAAGTTCCATTTGCCTGTAACCAAATCCTTGAATGTCATCAAAACCAATGTGTGCACCAACTACAACATTTTTAGCTTTTGCTTCTAAAAGAGCTTCTTTGATTGTAAGTGGGTCTCCGGCATGAAATCCGCATGAGATATTAACTGAACTAACGTAGTCTAACAATCTTGATTCGGTACTGTTTTTATAGATACCAAAGCTTTGAGCCAAGTCGCAGTTAAAATCTATATTTTTAATAGCTTTTCTCTCTAATGTATTTTGCATATTTTTTTTAATCCATATTAAATATATCCCATTTTATTATACACGCTCAAGATAATAAATCTATTCCTTTACATATTTTTAATACAAAGATTTTTCAATCAAAAGGTATAACGAAAGAATGCAATAAGTTAGTTATCGCTAATTGCTTTTTAGAATTTTATTTAGAATTTCTAATGGTTTACTATTAACCATTTGTAAACTTTACTTGATTTTTTATATTTACCGTTGTACTATGGCTCTAGTCGAATGTAAATCAATATTCAAGTTTGGAATCTTGAAGGAAAGAGGTAATCATGAAAAAAGGAATTCATCCTGATTATAAGAAAACTACAATCAAATGTGTTTGTGGTAACGAAATCGAAACAGGTTCTGTAGTAGAAGGTTTGACAGTTGAAATTTGTAACAATTGCCACCCATTCTATACAGGTCAACAAAAAATCTTAGACTCTGAAGGTAGAGTTGAAAGATTCAACAAAAGATACGGAAAGAAAAACTAATAAGTTTTTAATAGCTTTAAAAAGACCATCTGTAAAAGATGGTCTTTTTTTAATCCTTTAATTTAAGTAAGGTTTTTAGTATTTTTAGTAGTATAGAATTGGCTTTTTTTTCACCGTGTGTGGTATTTGCTATATATATTTTTATTTGTTCTTTAAGGTTAAATCGTTTATCTTGACTCATATTTGTATACTATAATATACAATTATGTATTTTACAATAACCTTTATTGAATATTAGAATAATTTATCATTATAGAATGGATTATAAGAGTTTAAGTAAGAAGTTTGGAAACAGATTAAAATATTATAGATTAATGCAAGGCTATACTCAGGAAAAACTGGCAGAAAAGTTGGGTGTAGATTCGCATTATGTTAGTGACATTGAGTGTGGTACAAGAAATATCACATTTAAAACTCTGTGGAAGTTAATGACAGCTTTGGAGGTAGAGCCTTCAAAATTGTTTACGTTTGATTAATCTTTTGCACATGTTCTATGTTTTGTCTATCATGCAAAAAAGGATAGTAAAAAGGAGTATGGGTAATGGAAAATAATAATAAACCGATAGTAAATTTGATATCAAAACCTGATAATATGCTAAAAACGATTTATACAGCATGTAGAACATGCTATAGTGCAGATTATCCGATTGATATTTATGAAAATGCAACTGATGAAGAAAAAATGCTAAAACTAATCAAAAGGGTTATCGGTTCAGGTCATTACTCAACAATTGAACATATTCAGGTAAGCTTTGCTATCTCAAATGTATCAAGAGCATGTACGCATCAATTGGTAAGGCATAGACACATGTCATTTTCTCAAAAATCTCAACGATATGTAAAAGAGAAAGGTCAATTTGATTATATTATCCCGCCAACTATTGAGAAAAATTCTGAATTAAGGGAGAAATTTATCAATTTTATGCGACAAATTTCAGACCAGTATCAAGAGTTTGTAGATGCAGGTATTCCTGCGGAAGATGCGCGTTTTGTTATGCCAAATGCTGCGGCAAGTTCTCTTGTTGCAAGTTTGAATTTGCGTGAAATGATTCATCTTGCAAATTTACGTTTGTGTACAAGAGCGCAATATGAAATCAGATGTCTAGTAAAAGGTATGTGTGATGCTTTAATCGTTGAAGAACCTTGGTTGAAAGAATACTTGGTACCGAAGTGTGAAAGATTAGGTTTTTGTGATGAAGATAAGTCTTGCGGACGAAAAATTACAAGAGCAGAACTATTAGGACAAGGTAAGTAGGCGATATGAAAGCATTAATACAAAGAGTAAAAAGCGCATCTGTTACTATTGATGGTTTATTGTATTCAAAAATCGGACAAGGTTTGCTCGTTTTCTTAGGGGTAGAAAAAGGTGATGATAAACTCAATGCGGAAAAACTGGCGGATAAGCTTTCGAAACTTCGAATATTTGAAGATGAAAATGAAAAAATGAATCATTCTATATTGGATATTGAGGGTGAAATGCTTATCGTGTCTCAATTTACCTTATGTGGCGATTGTAAAAAAGGAACACGACCAAGTTTTGACAAGTCAGCACCACCACAAATTGCGAATGAGCTTTATGAATATTTTATAAGTCAGGTAAAATCTTTTAATATACCTGTCCAAACAGGTAAATTTGGTGCTATGATGGATGTTGAGCTGATTAATGATGGACCTGTTACTTTTATGGTTGAAAAATAAATAGTTCATGGTACTTGCACATAATCAAAAGTCATGTTAAAATATAACAGTAAGTTATATTTTTTATTTGAAATCGATTTATATTGTGAGGATGTTACTTTAAATTTATTTTTATTATGAGTTATTTTTTAATTAAGAGGCTTTTATTATGTATGTAAACAAGTGCATTAAGTGCGGTCGTGAGTTTGAAACAAAAAACCCTAAAAGAGTAATTTGTCCGGATTGTTTATACCCAGACAAAAAAATGATGGTTAGTGCCGATAATACTGGTTCAGATACCCCTTCTTCTCCAGCTCCTGCAAGAAGTCAGGATCAACAAGCAAGAAGTAGTTATTCAACAGAAAACAGACCACAATTCTATAGCAGTTATTCAAGTGGTGGCGACGATAATAGTCAAAGACCGTACAGACCTCAACGCCAATATAATAACCAAGGTGGATATAGCCGAGATAATAGAGGTTATAACAATAATCGTCAAGGTGGTTACAACAATAACCGATATAACAACAATACTCAAGGCGGCTATAATAGAGATAACAGAGGTTATAATAATAATCGTCAAGGTGGTTATAACAACAATCGTTACAACAATAATCAAGGTGGTTACAACCGTGATAACAATAGAGCTGGCGGTTATCAACGCAGACCTCAAAATAACAGATTTAATAACAACAGAAGACCAAATAACAGAAATGCTGCTCCAAAACAATTGTTGGTAAGTAGAGAACAACTTGAACAAATAGAATTGTTATACAAGTTGATGTTGCCACTTCCAAACCCTGATGCTCACGAAGTTATTGGTGAAAAAATTGGTTTAGAACCAAGAAAAGTATTCTTTGGAATAAATTTGGTAAGACAAAAAATGATGTTGCCAAAATTGCCGTTCCCTAAACGTAAATTGGCTATCACGCCTGACCAATTGAATGCTATTAAAATGTTGTATGAGCCATTGTTGCCATTGCCTCCAATTGGTTGTCACAAGATTATTGCAGCGCAATTAAAAATGGATGAATGGAGAGTTCACGTAGGTATAGGTTTGGTTCGTGCTCAAATGGGCTTGGAACGTTGGAATCAAGACAGACCTGATGCTCCTGAAGAATTTAAAAACCAAAAAGCAGAGGCTGACAAGGCTGAAAAACCTGTTAAGAAGACTACAAAAAAGGCTACAAAAGCTAAAGCAGAAGAAGTTCCTGTAGAAACTGAAAAAGATGTAGAGGAAACTCCTGTTGAAGAAGCTCCAAAGAAAAAACGTGGAAGAAAGCCAAAAGTAGTTGAAGATACTCCTACGGAAGAATAGTTATGAATAAATATGTATCAGTTGGAAAAATTGTAAATTTCCATGGAATTAAAGGTGAAGCGAAAGTCGGTTATTCAAAAAATCAGCAAAACTTTTTTACATCTTTGGATACTGTTTATTTAAAAGATAAAGATAACTATACATCATTGCATATTCTATCTGCAAAACCTTTGAAAAATATGATGATTGTCAAATTTGAAGGGATTGATTCAATTAATGATATCCTAGAGTTAAAAGGTAAGCTTTTGTTTGTGGAAGAATCTGTAATTAGAGAAAATCTAAATGAAGATGAATTTTTGATTGACGAGCTTGTCGGACTTGAAGTTTTTGATAACGAAAATGGTCAAAAGCTTGGATTTGTGATAGGAGTTTCTAATAACGGTGCAAGTGATTTAATCTCTATTAAAACAAATTCAAAAAAGATTTCTCTAGTTCCATTTGTTAAGGCTATTGTGCCTATTGTAGATATCAAAAACAAGAAAATTATGATAAATAATATCGAGGGACTTTTGGAATGAGGTTTGATGTTTTAACTCTTTTCCCTGAGATTATCGAGTCTTATTGCAATGTGAGTATTATGAAACGTGCTAGGGAAGGGGACGTATATTCACTTAATACATTAAATCCACGCGATTTTACATTGGATAAGCATAACAAGGTTGATGACACTCCTTATGGAGGTGGTGCAGGGATGGTTTTGATGCCACAACCTTATATAGATGCTTATGATAGTGTTGAAAAACTTGAAAATTCAATAACCATAATGCTTTCTCCGCAGGGAGAACCACTCAACGAAAAACTTGTTTTAGATTTAGCCCAATATGAGCAAATAATCATGCTTTGTGGGCATTATGAAGGATTTGATGAACGAATCAGAGAAATTATTAAACCAAAAGAAATTTCTCTTGGGGATTTTGTTTTGACAGGAGGAGAACTTCCTGCTCTTTGCCTACTAGATTCTGTGAGCAGAAAACTAAATGGAACTTTAGGTAAAATTCAATCAGCGGAAGACGACAGTTTTTCCAATGGACTGTTAGAATATCCGCAATACACTAAACCACGTGATTTTAGAGGATATAAAGTACCAGAAGTTTTGTTAAACGGAAATCATAAAGAAATAAATGAATTTCGTCAAAATCAGCAAATTGAACGTACGAAGCTCCGTCGTCCTGACTTGTATGAAAAATGGAAAGAAAATAATTAGTCTTTAATACTGCGGTAAAATTTATACATCAAACGCGTTAAATTTTCGTTATTTTGCATTGCACTGTTCATTTCTTCAATCAGGTCTTTAATTGGCGCATTTGCCTCCATCATAAAAAGTTCACTTGGAGTAATTTTAAGAACTTTTAGTATTTTTTCAAGATTTTCTTGTATATTGTAGTCTTTCAAATGCAACTTCATTAAATGGTGCATCTTGTGCTCATAGGGCGAAGACTGAATCTGATTATTTTAATTGGGTTGTAAAAAACGTGAAGTAGAAATAAATTTGTCGGCATAGCAATCCCGACCTGCAATATTACAAAGTAAGACCATTGTCACCCTGAACTTGTTTCAGGGGCTCAAGTATAACAAATTTTGCACTTGACTAATATTGTTCAATTTGAGATTCTGAATCAAGTTCAGAATGACATTATACCCTCTCCTAGGGACACTAGCCGAACCAACGAGCAATGCGAGTTGAGTGCCGTATGGCTGAGGGCTTTCTATTCTTTTTCATGCACTCCGTGCAGGGGTGCTTTTGGTGGCAAAAGCACCGCAAAACCACCGACACGCCAACGTTCACATCAAACTAAAAACTCGTATTGTAGCCGAATAACTCGTCACTTTCGTTCCTCAAACAAATTCGGCTTTTGTTGTTTACTCGTTTTGTTTGATTGTTCACTTATGGCTATTGTCGGAGTGTTGACCTTCTTGTTGAGGATTACTACGTCGCGTTGTCATTTCTATTATTTTATTTGTAAAATGTCGCTCTTCGTAATGACATAGTTTTAATTTGTTCAGTTTGAGCTTTCTATGGTAAAGTCGACCTACTTTTTAAGCCAGCCTTCCAGCCCTCTTGCCATCTGAACTTCCATCACCTACGACTTAATTGGACCGCCAGGAACACCAAGTCCAAAGAAGTTTTTGATAATTTTTGCAATTGCATAAACTCCTAAACCTCCTGCGCATGCTTTTGCAGGCATTCCTTTAGTCAATAGTGCACCAAGTCCCAAGCTAAGTGGTATTACATTATCTACAAGTTTAGAATTGAATCCTTTGATATATCCGATACCAGAATTGAAAAATCTTCTCCAACCTTGGTCAAGTTCCATTTCGTAAGCTTTATCTTTTATGCCTTCTGAAATTTTGCTCATATCAGTCAGGTACATATCATTGTTCAAATAATATGCTGCAGCATTTGCATCTTTTTCACTGGCATAAAGGTCAGCTTGAAGTTTGCCGACATAATGTGATTCGTATCCGACAGCTGCCAATGCGCCAATTCCTAATCCTTTTGTGATTAGTTTCATTGGGCTTTTAAATGGACTTGTTAAACTTGATATTATTGTCATAATTATGCCTTTTTACTTTCTTGTTTTTGTCCTTCTTTATTAGAAGATTCTTTCTTTTGATTATCTTTTACTTCAAATTCTTTTTCAACTTGTTTCCCTGACATTTTTAATAGAATATTGCTTGCATCTACCGCGTCTTGTCCGTATCCGTCAGATTTTTGTTGCATTTTTTGAAGCACTCCAACTGTGTAATCATCACCTGTAACTATTCTTCCTTCAAGAGCTGACAATGCAATTAATCTGATTTCTTCTGATGGGTCTTGCAACATCTTGTTAATTAATGCTGTCAAAGCTTTATCATCATGTCTTGATTCGTCTTCAGCCAGTCTTGCATAAACTTCTTTTGCAGCATTTAATCGAACTTCTTTTTCTTGGCTGTTTAAATAACTTTCAAGATTTCTTATATAATCGTCAGTTAATTCCACAATTTTTCTTTTTTCGGTTTTCTTTTTATCTCCGTCATTGTTTGCAGAATTTGCCTTGTCGCCATTTTCGGCTTTGTTTTCACCATTTGTGGTTGTATTATTGTTGTTTGTTGTTGTGTTATTGGTAGTCGTTGTGTTGTTGTTATTATTACCAATTGTTCCGTTATTTGTACCGTTGTTTACGTTACCGTTTTGCTCTCCATTATTAACATTACTGCCACCACCAGCTTGTGGTGTTGGTGCATTTGTTGTACCTGCCTGAGCTTGTGCATTAGGGTTGTAGTTTGGGTAAAGTCTTCCATCAGCACCTACTGTTCCGGTGTAATATCCTGAAGGATAGCAAGGTATTCCACAATTACAACCATTTTGAGCATAACTGCCGGCACCAACTCCACCTGCTCCGCCAACTGTCGGATTCATAATTTGAATATTAACAGCAGAGGCTGTTGGAGGTGTAGCTTGCGTTTGAGGGTATTGTGGGTAATACATATTTTGAGGTGGCAAATAACCTTGCGGATACTGTTGTATCGTTGGTTGTTGAACTTGAACAGGAGTTTGTACCTGTTGAGTTTGATTATTTATCGGATTTGTTGCACCTGCTATATTACTTTGCGGTTGAATATTACTTTGATTTGAGACTTGCATAATACGTAACTTCCCTAATTTCTACCTATTATATAAAAGTATTTATTTACATGTTTTTTGCTTTAATGTAAAGTTTTGTGAATAAAATGTTTGTTAAATTTCAAATATAGTCTGTTTTTTTACTCCAGAGTTAGAAAATTTACTTGCCTTTTTGTTTTTTGTCATGTATAATTTTTGTGTAGATTGAGGGTTTACGAATAGTTGTTCGTAATGGATGTTGTTCCCTTGATAAAAGAAAGAGATTAACTCCTTTAGATGAGTCCAACGGAATTTAATTACAAGTATATAAAAGATAACGCAAGCGCTGGTAGTTGGCGTCGAGGTTATGAGTACCATACAAAAGATATGGTCTTTGATAATTATCCTGAAAAGAATTTTTATATGGGTAAAGTAAAAGGAAATTTTCAGGATCATTATAATACAGATTTAATTTTCAAAAAAAATAAAGTTGAAGCAAGATGTAATTGTCCATTGAAAGAAGAATGGTGTAAGCATGCTGTTGCTGTTGCGCTAAAAGCTATTGATGAGCATGCTTATGAAGATTGGCTTGAAACAAAATTTGGTATGGAATTTGATTTTCCTGATGAAAATACTGCATTGACAACTGAACCTACAGGCAGTTATATTTTTCATTTTAATCCGAAAAGAAAAGCTAATTTTTTCTCAGTTTTAGTGCGTTCAAGAGAAACCGGCAAAATCGTAAGACAAATTGAACCGATTTTGCGTGCCGTAATTGAAGCTCAAAAACAAGATGCGAATTTTGAATTAAATGATTCTCAAAAGGTTGAAATCATGATTTTTCAACAACTTTTGAAAATTTCAAGGCAAGATAAAAAAGCCGGTTGGTATGATATTCCGATTTCAAAATTCGGACCTATGTTTAACTTGTTGTCAAGAGCGGATGAAGTCTTGGATGAAAAAACAAAAGAGCGTTTGAAATTTACTGATAAAGAATGGAAATTGGTTCTTTATGTAAATACTTCAAATACTGCAGGAACTTTGCTTTTGTCTTTGGAATGGCAAAGACCTGATAAGGACGATGTTTATCCGTTTGAAGAAGTTCGATATTTTTCAAGACATTTGAAATGGGGCAGATATAAAAATATAATTTTCCCTACAAATGTTGCGATTCAAAATATTCCGCAAAATATTACAAAATCATCTTTTACTGATTTGAAAGACTCTGAAGGTGGAAAATTTATCTATGAAGATTTGCCAAAACTTCAAGCTGTGATGGATGTTGTTGTAGATGAAAAAATTTCAAAATTGATGCTTGAACAAAGACCGCCGGTCAATGTTGTAACAATGGGTATAGATTATGACCAGAGTTTAAAAGCATCATTAGACTTTGAGTATGATGGTGTTAGAGTTCCGTATTCAAAATCTAATACTGATAAAACTCAATATATTACGGTTAAAAAGCCTGATGAAGATTTAATTTATTGGGTAAAAAGAAATCCTAAACATGAAAATGAAGCGTATGCAATGCTTTTGGCTTGTAGATTTGTGCCTATGCAGACAAATAATTTGGCATTGGAAAAAGAAAATGCAATTGATTTTTACAACTATTATTTGAAACAAGCCGGTGAGGGTTGGAGATTTGAAGAAAAAGATGATATGTCGTTTTTCAAATTGATGGATCAACCTTTCAAATTGTGCGCAAAAATTGACTTTTCAGATGAACAACCTGACAGTTTTGATATAAATATTTACGGTCAAGCCGGAGATGAAATCATTAACTTTGATGAAATTTATGAAACAATTCAAAGCGGTGAAAAATACGCACGTATAAGGAGCTTGGGCTTTGTTGAATATCCAGCTCAAAATATTTATTCGATGATGAGGTCGTTTAACTCATTTGATGTTTATAGAAATCCTGATAACAGATTTACCGTTAAAACCTACCGTGCTGGGTTAATCAACGAATTGAAAAACCTTGGTGTTGAACTTATTTTGAGCGAAAGATTTAAAACTTTCTGGGAACAAATGTCTACCTTTTCAACCGTTGAAGAACTTACTTTGCCAAAAGGTATAAATGCTGAGTTCCGTGAATACCAGATGAAAGGTTTTGGCTGGTTGTGGTTCATGTATAAATATGGATTGAATGGGATTTTGGCTGATGATATGGGGCTTGGTAAAACTTTGCAGGCTTTGACGGTTTTGCAAAAGGCGAAAGAGGAAGATGGACCGATGCCAACCCTTGTTATTGCTCCTACAACGGTTGTGTTTAACTGGGAATCTGAAATCCAAAAATTTGCTCCGACTTTATCTTGTTTGAAGTTGCAGGGTGGAGAAAGAAAGCAATTCTTTAAGAAAATTCCTGAATATGACGTTGTAATTACAAGTTATGCTTTGGTTAGACGTGATATTGCGAAATTAAAAGATGTTAATTTCCGTTATATAATTTTGGATGAATCTCAAAATATCAAAAACGCTACATCCCAAACAGCACAAGCGGTTAAGCAACTGAACTCTCAGCACAAATTGGCTCTTTCAGGTACTCCGATTGAAAATAAACTTGAGGAATTATGGTCAGTATTTGATTTCTTAATGCCTGGATTTTTGTTTTCGATGGCTGATTTTAATTCAAGATATGTTAATCCTATTATGGAACGTCAGGATAAAATTGTTGAAAAACGTTTGAAATTGCAAATTTATCCATTCATCTTGCGTCGTATGAAACGAGATGTAGCAAAAGATTTGCCGGATAAGGTTGAAAATATTGCATACTGTGAATTGACAGATGACCAAAGAGACTTTTACTTACAAGTTCTTGATAGTACAAAAGAAGAATTATTCAAATCTATTGAGCAAAACGGACTTGAAAAGAGTAGATTGTCTATTTTCTCAGCTCTTCTTAGAATGCGTCAAATCTGTTGTCATCCAAGGTTGTATGACAAAAATAATGTTAAAAATGTTATTTCATCAGGTAAGTTTGAAAAACTTAAATCAATGTTGGAAGAGATTATTGCAGAAAAACATAGAATTTTGTTGTTCAGTCAATTTGTTGATATGTTGGATATTATCAAAGTATGGCTTGAAAAATCAGGTATTAAGTATGAATACTTGACAGGTAAAACAAAAGACCGTCAAGGTGCAGTTGAAAGATTCAATTCAGACCCTACAATACCGATTTTCTTAATCAGTTTGAAAGCAGGTGGTACTGGCTTGAACTTGACCGGTGCAGATTATGTAATCCACTATGACCCATGGTGGAATCCGGCTGTTGAAGATCAAGCTACAGACCGTGCGTATCGTATCGGACAGACCAAAAAGGTATTTGTTTATAGACTTATTACTAAAAATACGGTTGAAGAGAAAATTCAAAAACTTAAAACAATTAAACGTAACCTTGTTGATAGCGTAATTTCTGTTGATAGAAATATTACAAAATCGCTTACTATGGATGATATTAGAGAAATTTTCTCTGTTGATTAGCACAGTGCAAGTGTTACTGAAATTTTAGAGGGGTTATTATGGTTGGGTTATATCAACAAGAATTTAATGATTTTTATGAACAAAAAATAAAGCCGATTGTTGCTCCGTATGAAAAGAAACGTGTAAGTCTTGAGTTCAAGAAGGCTGCTGCGGTAGCATTTGGTTTTATAACCATAATGTTTTGCGGATATTTGTTAGCCAAAGACAATTTCTTAGGCTGTATTCTGCTTGTACTTATCTTAATACCATTTCTTTATGTTTGGTTTTTGGAAGATCAGTTTCACAAATCCTTTAAAAAAGAAATAACTTCTAAAATATTGTTACTTTTTGGAAATTTATATTTTTCAGATTCTAAAAATGCAATTCCTTATGGTGATATTAAAGCTTGGGGACTTTTTCCATCTTCAGAAGGAAAAACAGATGATGACGTAATTATTGGTTTATATAAAGGTTGTAATTTTCTAATAAACGAATGTGGGTTATATCACATTGAATCTCGCAGATCTAGTTATAGTGGGAAAGCTCGTCTGGAGCGAGTTTATGATTTTAGTGGTTTGATTATAAAAATTCAAATGAAAAAGAATTTTACTAGTCAAACTTTTGTTGGTATCTCTGGCAAATGTAGAAAGCCGAACAAGTTATTTCAAGAGGTGTTATTAGAATCGATTGCATTTATGCGTAATCATAAAGTCTATTCAACTGACCAAATTGAGGCAAGATATCTATTGACTACAGGTTTTATTGATAGATTGTGCAAGCTTGGTGATAATTTTAAATATGCTGTTGCAACCGTGGGAGGAGGACTTGATTCTACAAATCAAGTATCATCAGCTTTATCGCTTGCTGATTATACGATTGGCGATGCAAAAGATGATGCTGTGGCTGTGGCGTTTGTTGGTGGTTTTGTTTATCTGTTTGTGCCAAAAGGAAATGATTTCTTTGAGGTTGATACAAAAAGAAGTTTATTTGACGCAGAGCAATATTATACCATATACAAGCAAATCAATTCAATTTTGGAAATTATTGATTTTATGAAGTTCGATAAGAATTTAGGTATGTAGAGCGGACTGTGAGGCTAAATTAATCTCATGCTAAAATTATTTTTCTAAAGATTTGATATAGTCTTGAGTTAATTTGTTTTGTTTTTCAACGACTCCAGCTTTTTTGGCAAGTCCTATACAAAATGACACGAACCAACCTGCAGCTGCTCCAATAATGGTAGCTTGCTTTGCTGAAGTCAAAAGTTTACCTTTAGACATTGCTACAAGTCCGCCTAATGCACCCAAACCTGTTCCTACAAATTGAGCACCCCAGAAAAAATTGTTAGCCTTTTTATGAATGTTGTTAAATTCTTCAATATATTTTGAATAGCTTTTGTCATGAGTTGGAGCACCTGATGATGTCATTGTCGGATTTTGATTTTTCTTTGTTGAATATATGTTAGTTGAACAAGTATTTCCTATTTGCATAAAATTTACTTCCTTAATTTTTCCTATCTATCTATC
>ERZ1034739.164-NODE-164-length-22636-cov-7.964661_pt1 | contig 22636 bp, 34 predicted proteins | sample MGYA00520636_ERZ1034739 | MGnify/ENA primary metagenome ERZ1034739 (study PRJEB33766, sample SAMN09781703) | gut metagenome | biome: gut microbiome | host: Homo sapiens | place: Madagascar | study: EMG produced TPA metagenomics assembly of the PRJNA485056 data set... | reverse complement strand
CTATATCACATATAATAACCAAATTTAGACAATCATATAATTAATTATGAATAAGAGAGATAAATTATTACAATATAAACAAATACAGAACGGATTACCTAGATATGATTTAGCAGTAAAACAAACTGCATCTGGTTATTAGAAGAGTGATAACTTTAATATAGGTACTCCTTCAATACAGCAAGGACAGGATATGTCAAATGAAGCTAGCATGTATAAACCATCTTTGCAAGGTGCTGTTAGTACAGCTACTCCGTATGTTAGTATGTTGAAAAATCCAGTTAGTAAGGTATTTTCACAAACTGTAGATAAAAGCATATAGACAGGCGCTGCTAAAATGTTAACAAACACTATGGCTAGCAAACTACCACAACTGAGTACATCAATATTAACTGATAGTGCAAACGCATTAGCAAATGTAGGAATAAATACTGGTGTAAATATAGCTGGTAGAACAATGCCTTCGTTTGCATCACAAGTTAGTAACTTTGGATCTAATGTTTTTGGAAAAGGTATTGGATCACAAGCGTTACAAAAAACTGGTGAACAGTTTGCACAGCAAGGAAGTAAAACTGCCGCAACTTCTTCTGCTAAGTCAATATTAGGTACGGCAGGTACGGCAGCTAGTGTAGCAGGAGCTTTATATGGATTATACGATTTATCTAGTGGATTAGCTAAAGGCCCTAGTATTCCTACAGCTGAAATGATGGATCAGAGTCATAACGAAGTTACACAATCTATAAATGGAATAAACTATACTACTAAGAACTTAGGTGATACTTCTGCATATGATAGAATGCTTAAATACGGAGAAAACAATAGAATATTATCTAATAGTATTTCAGGTATTGGAGCTGGTGTAGGCTCTGCACTGGCAGCAGGATCATTGCTTGGTACATCGCTCGGTCCATTGGGAATTATCGGTGGCGGACTTATAGGAGGACTTATAGGTGGTATAGGTTCTTTGTTTGGTAGAGGTAGACGTAAAAGAGAACTACAAAGAAGAAAGAATGCATTAACAGAAAGTTATGCTAATGCAAATGATCAAGCAGAATCAGTAGCAGCATCTCAAGGTTTGAGAAATCAATTTGATGAAGACACTTATGGAGGTACATCTTTATATAATGCAGATAAAGGAAAGACCGCTGTAAATTATAACCTAATAAACAAACCTTCTAACAGTGGTTACGGAATGGTATTTGACAAAGATGGATATCATATGGGGCCTATTAATTCTAAAGTAGGTAAAGGTGAGACTATTGTTAATTTCGATGAAGGTAAGATGACATATATAGATAAAGGAAAGAAACGTGCAGATGATCAATATAGTTCAGTGCAAGAAGGCGATAATAACTATATTGCCGGTAACGATATAGATTGGACTAATGGAAGATCATTTGCAGATCAAGTAGCTCCTTTATCTAAATAGTATACTAAAAACGAAAAGCTACGTAAATCAATTGAATCTAACAAATATGCTGATAATAAGACAAAAGAACTTAATCTTAGATAGTTAGATTTAATGCAGCAATAGCTTGTAGAAAGCACTAAAGAACCATTAAATAGACAAGAAATGCAACACAAAATATAGAATAGATATGATGGTACTATGCCGCAATACGATGGTGGTAAGTTTAATCTAAACTGGTTACAACCATTGATTTATGCAGGTGCATATGGAATACCAAATAAGCAATACAATTATTATAAAGAATCAGCACCACAAGCTGCAAATAGTTATATTCCAAATACTAATGCTAATCAAGCTATTGGAATACTGAGCCAAATGAGATTTGATCCATACCAGCAGGTGCAGCAAGTACGTGATGCATACAGACAAGGTTTATATAATATAAATCAGCAAGGTGGTCTTAGTGCTGGATAGAGAACTAAGATGATGTTGGCTCACAGTGATAACTATATGGCAAACATGGCTAAGTTATACGGAGAAGCTAACGATATTAACAATAAATATAAACAAGCTTATGCACAAGCATTAATGGAAGCTGGTGAGAAAGATGCTATTAGACGGCAAATTGCTCTTTCACAGCAACAGCAAGCTTATAGAGAGGCTGTAGCACGTAGATTGCTTGGTATGGAAAATGCTAACCAAGGTAGACTTAATTTGATATCAGCACTTGGTAAGAATATATTCCAGCAGCAACAATTTGATAGAACACAAGATTATAATAATAGACTTATTAATCTGTACGATAGGCAAGCTGATTTAAATGAAAAAGTTTTTAATAAGCAGAAAAATACAAACCAGTACGATTTTAATACATATTACAATCCGTTTACAAAATATAATAGTTTAAAAGATGAATTAAACAACATGTTTAATATTAAACTAACTAAACCTTCACGAATAGTATAATTATGAACATATTAGGACAAGAACAGCCTGTCATCTATAAGATGGATGATATGTTTGATCCTACAACTGCATAGATGTTCTTGGCAGCACAGTAGAATTATGCAAATGCTGTGCGCCAAGATTATATGTAGGCTGCTTAGGATTTAAAAGAATACAATACTAAATACGGCGATTTTTATAGTCCGTATTCAAAAGATAATCTTAATTGGGATCGATTGGTAAATGAACCTATACGCAAATTAATGTAGAATTACGGTCCAGATATGATACGTAGCCAAGAAGGTAGATCTATGATTGCACAAGCAATAGCATCTGTTCCTGGTGGAGATCTTGCAAAACTAAGAGCTTCTGCATTACAAGGAATAAACGCATTAAAAGTAAAAGCTGAACTTGAAGCAAAAGGATTGTATAGCCAAGATTATTAGGATTTCTTAGACAAACAAGCTGGAAGAACTAGTTTTAAAGATTGGGATACACTTAAAGACGGTGTATATAATAGTACATTTAGTCCATTCCAAGGATTAGGAGAAGTTACAGATTATATCTATAAAGGTAGACAACCTTTATATAAAGGTATGAAGAACGGACAGCGTAGATATGCATATGATTATAATGATTTGCTAAATGCTGCACAATCTAATGCTCAAGATTTTATAAAAACTCCAAGAGGTGCTTTTGAATGGGAAATAGCACAGCGACAAGCTGCACAACAAAACCCAACAGCATCGCCTGAACAATTATAGAAAAAAGCGTATGATATACTTGATAGGCGTATAGCAAACGCAAATATGCGTTATTTATCTCCTGATAAATATGAAGCAGATCCGTTTGCTTTAGAGAATTATAGACACAATTTAGCAATGAAAGAAGCCGCATACAAAGAAGGATTAAAACGTAGAAATGGGTCTGGATCTGGATCTGGATTAGGTAGTGAAGGACATTCTCATATAGGCGAACTTGTATTGTCAGGTTGGGCTAAAAGAAGTGGATATTCTACATCAAAGATAAAAGAAGCAATGGCTGCAGATTTAGAATCAGGAACTCTCGCTAATATGAAAGTTTTAACTGATGATATCAAACATGGTCAGAAAGTAGCTATACATAAAAATAGACATAATAGTCGTGATACTATGTTGAGAAATATGTCTACAACAGATCTTAAAAGTAATATAGCAAAATCATATGGAGTTAAAGTTGGTTCTGCAAATGGTGTTATTTTAACAAAATCTGATGCTAGTAGATTATATTCAGCAGAAGCTGTACATAATAGTATGTATGGTACTAAGAAGGTTAGATACTATAAAGGATATGATAAGTTCGCAAATAGTAAATTTTACAATAACGATACTTATGAATATTCAATGAGGCCTACTGGTAGAGTACTGTCTGTATTGTGTAAAGATGGCAAGATGAGAATGTTCACCGAACAAAGTGTATGGTATAAACTTAAAGATAGAGACTATAAAGTAAAGAACGAACAGGGTGTAGAAACAGGAAAACTTGCAAAAAATACGAGTTCTGAATATCATCAAAGTAACAATACTCTTTGGTACGATACACACGTTACCACTAAAGGAAGTGGCGTTAACGTAGATGATAATAGATTTATAATAAACCCGCAGTATGTTGATGATTATGCACCTGAAGTAGAAGGACTTGATGTGAACATCGGTAAAGCGATGGGAGATAAAGCAAGTAGAACTACTGAAGATGCCAGAATAGATTAATAATTATGTTTAAGGATAATAAAACTCATTTTTCATTTAAAAACTTCAGAAACTATATTGATGATGTAGTTAGAGAAGATCAAGAAAAAGCTGCTAAAGAAATAGCAATAGAGAAACGTAAGAAAGCTGAAGAATTAGCAGAATAGGAAAATAATAAAGATAATAAGTTACCGGAATTGCATTATAAAAATATATCACCTGAAGAATGGAACGAAATGACTCAAGATCCTTCTTCATTTTATGATGCAATAGCACCTGATCCATTATCTCCAGAATACGCAGGATGGGCTAAAAGATAGCTTGAAAGAAATGGCGGTAAAAATCAATCACAAAATCCTGCCACAGCAATTGCTAACCAAGCTGCAAATAAATTTTTTGAATTTGAAAATCAGAAAATAAAAGACGCAAAAAAACATGAAAGTACGCTAGATAGATTAAATCGTAGGCTATTTGAAAACCGTACATTTGGTAGATTAAATGGAAATAAAGCTCTAACCAATAAAGAATACTAGGAAATATTTGATTATAGGGCATTACATGATTTTAATTATTTAAATCAGGCTATTGAAGACCTCGATAAACATACTGAACTATCTAAAGAAGAACAAGAAGCAGATCTTGCAGAATTATTATCACATAAACCTAAAGATTATTTGGGTTAGGATTTAGCAAATAGATCCATAACACAATATGGAATACAAGGTACTGGTGGAATGTCTTCTACAGCTTTAAGTGTTGGAGGATTAGCACAATCAGCATATGGTAAAAGTTTTGCATCTGATTTTATAATCAAAACAAACCAATCACAAGCAGAAATTAGCTCTGGTTAGATATCTAGAGCTAATGAGCTTCAGTATATGGCAGAAGATGCAAGACAGTATGTAGATTTAGTATAGAAGTACGCAGATAATCTATATCAGATAAGACAAATACAAATAGGTACTAATTATGGAAAGGAAGATACTCTAGATTCATATGTACGAAATAATTTGAATAATTAGTTAAACGAATTGCTGAAAGAGAACCAGGAAATTAGAAGTAAACTTAGTTCTGAAAAAATAGGACAAAGTTTAAATAATTTATCTAGCTGGGGAGCTAATAATTACTTTGGACAATTTGAATTACAAGTAGATCGACTTGTAGACAATGATCTCGGTGGTATTCGTAGAGCTTTGTTTGGATTAGATGATGATTACGACGATCTAAACAGACTTATGCAGACTAATAACTATGATAAAGATTGGTATACTTCTGTAAATAATAGAATTCGTAAGATATATTCTAAATTAAATCATTTTAAAGAAGTAAGTGATAATAGAATAAAAGGTTGGCAAAAGGATTACGAAACCGATATGCAAGATATACGAGATTGGAAAACTGGAAACAATTTCTTAAAAGCTCATGCATAGGTAGATGATTATTATAAAGCCCAAGAGCAAATTCTACAAAATGAACAATATTCTTGGAAAGATCCTGTTAAAATGGCTGCATTCGGATGGTCTGGAATAGCTGGAGGATCAAATTCATCTTGGTGGAAAAGCGGAATAAGTTTAGCATCATCAATAGTAGGTTATACTTATGGATTTGGATTATTAAAAAATGCAAAACTGTTAACACAAGGTGCCGCAATACTTACTAATTTTGAAGCACAAAAATCAGCAGGATCTGATGAAAACAACATAGAAGCTAGTAATAAATCTTCTGATTATTTAAGACGCAGTCTTATAAATAAAGATCTCTACGACGATTTTATAAAAGAAGGATTTGAACAATTAAGTAAGAATAAGAAGTATAAAGATTTATCAAAATTAGGTGATTCTGAAGAAGTAAAACAATATATAACAGATGCATATTTGGCAGGTATATGGCATTCTACAAATCCGGATATAACAAAATCACATCGTGATGCTGTAGTAGGAAACAACAACTTATTTTATAGTGACCAGCCTGTAAATACAACAGATGCTTTAGTTGGATCATTGGTATCTACAGCAAGATTAGAACCTATTAGAGAACTTGCTCTTGGTACGAAGATACAAGCAGTTGGCAGATTAGGTAGAATGAAATTTGCAAAAACTGCTGCAGGATTAAGATATGCTGGATTTAAAGAAGGAGTACACGGTGTTACTCAAAAAGCACTTAGTAGTGAAGCTGGAAGAGCTCTTACAAAGGGATTAACTAAAGCTAGAGATGGCGTGTTATTCACAGGTAGAGTTGTAACGACACCTGTTAGATATGCAAACAAAGGTGCTAAATGGATAGGACGAGAAACCGGAATAGCTAGAAAATTTAATGACATAAGACGTTTTGCTACAAGTGTACCAAGCAGATACTTAAAAGCTGCAGCAGTTGGTAAAAAAGTCGGCAATGTTGCTGGACGTATGGGTGTAGACACAATGTCAGAAATGTTACAAGAAGGTGTTCAGGGTTTTAATGCATATAAATCTTTAAATGATGAATGGGGATATAATCAGTCATATAATGTAGGTATGGCAAAACGTGTATTTGATGACTTAATAACTGGTGGAAAAGCTGCTTGGTATTGGGTTAACCAAAATGACCCAGCTTATTATACTGACGCTGACGTAGTACCTTCTATGAATGCTACGCCACTTCTTACATTATTTGGTCCAAATACAGTTTCTATATTTACACAAGCTAATCAAGTTAGACAAAATTTTAAAGCGATTGATGCAATATAGCATAATTTAGATGTAATGTAGCGTACAACTAATGCTGAACTTGTACAAGGTGAACAACTTGCAAAATTGGCAATGTCTGAAAACAAAGAAACAACTATATAGAGGTTTAAAGACTTCAAAAGATTAGTTGGAAACCATAAGCAATATGAAGATCGAGAAAATGCATATCGTAGATTAAATAAAGAAACGCTTCTTGATGAAGATGAAACTGGTATACCAACTGAACTTATAGATGAACAGTATAGAAAATACGAAGACATTTATAGTTTGGCTCATTCAGAAGAAGCTCAGGTTATAGCACAGAGAGCCGGAATAAATCTACATAGTTTATTTCAAAAACCATCTAACAGTGAAAAATATTCTAAATTAGTATCTTTATTAAATTATAGAATAAATAGTAGAAACGAAGCTTATGAAACATTAAGAGATACTGACGCTAAAATACAAGAGTTGTTTGGTACAAATATACTTCAAGATGAAGATTACTATGACGACGATGTTGATCAAAATGCAATTAATGAAGATCAGCAAAATGCAAAAGCATTAGCTTCACTATATGCAATGTATTAGTTATATGAAGATTATTCTAAACTCGAATAGACTGGAAAAGATCACTCATTATCTAATCATTTTAAAATTTAGAGTGAGGCGTTACGTAAAGCTTTGGAAAAAAGAGGAATTAATGTAAATAGTAAAGAAGATATTGTTAAAGTATTGGAAAGTACAAGTACTGGAAGCAAACTTCTAGAAATGTTAAATCCAGCTCTTCAGAAAGAAGGTATTGACATTAGTAATATTTCTATGAAAGAAATATTAGATGGAATATAGTCTACAGAAGATGATACAAATCTAAGTGAGGATAATGAATTTGGAGGAGTATCATCAATATATAGAGAAAGACATTTATAGGAATATGACGCATTACTTCAACAGCATTTATTAAAAGATTTTGAAAGAAATCCAAATGGTCAATTAAGTAAATACAACTCTAAATTACAAAGCGATAAAAATATAGAAGCTATTCTTGAAGAAGATTATGTAAATTCAATTCGTAGATACGAGGATGCCGCTGCTCGTGATGTTAAAGATAATGACATATTTGTTGGAAATGATGGTTATTGGTATATTACACATCGTGAAAAACAGAAAGACGGTACAGACAAATGGACAAAAAGAAGATATCATCCAAATACTGGAAAAATCGATCCTGAAGATAAAGAATTTAATCTATATGAATATAATGATGCTTTAACAGAACGAGAAAATGCATAGAAGAAATAGTCTGAAAAATAGCAGTAGCAATCTCCAAAACCTAAAGATTCTACCAAAACTACAACAAGTGATGATTCAAACAAAGGTGTTACACCAACTTCAGATGAAAATGAAGGTGAAACAATACCACAAGATGATACCGATAAAAAACAATACACTAGACCTAATATAAATCAAACAGATAGATCTAATGAATATATAAAAACTAAAGATATAAACGGAAACGAAGTTGTAGGAAGATTTGCAGGATTTAGTCAAGGATATGTTTTAATTGAAAATCCTAATGGAGACAGTATATTATGCCCACCAAATGCTTTAGAAAATGCTGTTTATGTAGATTCGTTTCCTAAAGAATTGACTCCAAAATATAATGTAGGTGATAAAGTTTTACATAATGGTAAGATATATAAAGTAGATAGTTTTGCCTTAAAAGAAAACGAGTATACATATTGGATAAGCGGTAATAATGAATTAATTAATACTAGTGAATCTGAAATATAGGAATATAATGAAGCTGACTAGACAAAAGAAAAACATTCTGATCGAGTACAACCTAATCAACAACAATAGGAAGTATTAGATAAACTAAAATAGAAACAAGAAGATGATAAGAAATTAATCAAGTCTGATGAAGACGGGAATAAGATTACTACGGCTTTTAATTATTTTATTAACGTTGGTACTAGATTTATGTCTTTTATAAGAGTACATGGCGTAATTGGATCTCAATATATAAAAAACGCTATGTTATAGAATAGTCAACGTGAGATAATACGACGATTACAAAACACTAATGATATAAAGGCTGAAATCATAAAAATCCAGGATGAATATAATAAAAAATTAGAAGAGGACTACGGAAAAGATTCTTTTGAATATAAAAGATACCACATAGATTTATCTATGTATACAAAAGCACAAATGCTTACTAAAAATGAAATAGACAATACAAGACGTGCTATATCTGAAATAGTAACAAATGAAGTTCCGGGTCCAGCAGTAATTGCAGGACAAATAGTCGATGAGATAGGTAGAGCGTTTTTTGCCGAAGAAGAGCTTATAAATAAGCCTGAATACAAAATGACTGATGCTATATTTAAAGATACAGTTAAAGAATTTGAAAAAATACAGGCAGAATTTGTAAAGCGCGGTTGGGTTGTAGATACTACTCCATATACATGGTATTTTACAGCACCTAATGGACAAAGAGTAGCTGGAGAAACAGACTTAATAGCTATTGATAAAGACGGTAATATTCATGTGCTTGATTTTAAGACTACTAAAAATAGTAGTAGATTTAAACTTACTAGACAACTTAAATCAAAAAATTCATTTACTGGAGAAGAAGTATGGTTAAATATTCAAGATGGTCAAGAAGTACCGGAAGGAGCAGAAACAAGAATACAAATACCATTCTTTGATGAGAATCTTGGTGATGGATATCAACGTAATTATGCGCAGCAATATGCTAGACAGCTTCATATGTATAGACTTATGATTCAAGAACAAACTGGAGTAAAAGTAACATCTCTTGAAATATTGCCGTTTTATGTAGATTACGACAATGTCGGCAATGATGTTGATCATATGAGTACCGTGCAATCACAGGGTATTGTTAATCTAAACGGCGCTATAGTTGAAGATGAATTCTCAGCATTAGATAATTATCTATCAAAACCCGAACCAAAAGATGAACAATTATAGCGTATAAAAGATAAAATATCAGAACTCTACAATAAGACTTCGTATCTTTACGCTATACTTGATGCTGATTGGGCATCTTCTGATTTAAAAGCAAAGATAAACGAATGGATAAATGTATATAAAGATATACGTAACAAAGTTGAAAAAAATGCTCAATATGAATTAAATAATGTAGAAGAATCGCTAGATAGATTAGCAAATGAATACAATGATTTATATACTGAAAGTAATAATGAGTATGAACAACATGAAGCATCTGTTGCTAGTAAATCTGCAGATAAAGAAAAGCAAGACTTAAAGCCTGTTGATGAAAAACAATCAGATTAGAATTGGTAGGATAGTGAAATTGAACCTGTTCCTGAGGCAGGAAAGCAGCATTGGTATCAGTTCAACAATCTTCATTCTACTATCGAAGTTCTAAAGACAATTCCTCATTATTTGGAATCTATAATAAAATCAGATTTTATAGCTAATTCATAGTTTAAAGTATTTAAGAACGACGATGGAACATTTAGTGTAATTATTACATATGCTCCAAAAGGAGGTAAAGTAATTAAATTTAACAAATCTATACGAATACGTTTGGGCAATGAGTTAGGTAATGAACCTGGAAGTAACTCAGATGTACAATCTAATCCAAGTAACTATAGCATAATGGCTAGAAATTTAATTCGTCAATATAGATCATTATTCAATTCATTAAAGCCTGGTGAATACATCGTAGCTAAAAACGTTAAGCGTACAAATGGAAAGTTAGTGTATTCTGAAAAAGATCATTCATTAATGGATACATAGTTTATTGTAGGTGAATCTATATTAAACCATTTATTAAATGGAGAAGATAGTTTGTTAGGAGTAGTCGGCAGTAATGGAGAAATATTTGAAGTAAGTGATACTAATAGATCTACAATTGGTGATACTATTAAACCTGATGAGAATGGTAAACCATTACCAAAAGGATATACTCCAGTACCTGGAAATGAGTCTGCATAGAATGAACACATGCCTGCAGGTAGTGTAGTATTTTTATATAAATTTAAATACGATGAAGATCCTGTAGATGCGCCAATGCGAATTGTATATATAACTCTTCGTGGTAAAAAGTTTGAACAATCCGATGCGAATTTAATTACTCAATGTTTACGACAAATAGCAGCTTCTCAAGATGATAGCACTGATACTATATTCCAAGGAATACACTTGTATGATGGTGAAAATGAAATATCAAATGAGATATCAAGAATATCGTGTCAATAGATATTAAAACTTATTACGAGATTCGGAAGACAGGCTAGTTACGCAGGCCATGAATTCATATTTCAATATGCACAATCGGATAATTTAAAAAGCTTTAATCCAAATAAGATTAAAATAACAAATATGGAAGCTGAACCTGTTGTAGATCCCGCTACAGGAATGTCAAGTAGACCTACAATAGTTTTAGATATATCTAAACCAGAGGATTTAAGTAGATTAAATCATATATTAACTTTAAGCAGTATGCATATAAATCAAGTAGGTATAATGCGATCTAAGTTAAATGATCCTACAGGATCTTTTGGTAATATTTGTAATATATTTGAAAATACAGATCACAATGTAACTAAGATTAAATTCGGTGATTTTGAAATAACGCGTGAAGATTATGAACAAGGTCTTGATTTTGCAGGATGGATGATAAAACATGGATATGCTGGAACTAATGCTGAATCATTACAAAACCCTCTTATTTCTATAACAGAGTTAGAAAAAACATCTACTGAAATCGAAAAGAAAAAGAAAGAAGAAGATGCTAAACCAGTATCAGACGGAGGATAGGTTGGAGTTCAACAAGAAACAAAAGTTGATGAAAAACCTGCTGCAAAACCTGAGCCTAAACCTGAAAAAAATCAAGAACAGTAGACTAAAGAAGGTGAATAGACTAAACAAGAACCGAATAAGCATAAAAATGATGACGGTTGGGATGATGCTAGTATAAATCAAGCGTTAGACGATGCTAGTAACGGATCATCTTGGGCAGACGGTAATTTATTCGACGATAATGTTCCAGGTATGCTTATAGCTGTTGATAAATTAGCTAATAGTAGATTGACAGAAGAACAACAAAAATTCGTAGAAAAAGAAACAAAGCGACTTGTTGGAGATGTGCCTCTGGTATTCGTAGAACACGAACTTTCAACGTTATCAAACGGAGCTAAAGTAGCCGGTATGATATCAACAGATACCATCACATTAAGCAAGCATGCTCCAGAAGGTGCACAGTATCACGAAGCATTCCATAGAATACTTGAATTACTTGTAGGAGAAAAGCGACGTAAGAAGATTTACCAAAAATATGCTGAACATTATGGAGCAGCGTTTGAGAAATCACACGGAAGGAAGCTTACAGAACGTGATGTAGCTGAAGGATTGGCAGAAATGTTCAGAATGTTTATGATAGACAGAGAACATATAAATATTAAGTGGAACAATTTCTGGAAGATTAGTAAAATATTCAAAGAAATAAAAGAATATATACAAGCTCTTCGTGCATTAGGAGATCGTAAGTTTGCAATGTTGTTTATAATGGCCAATTCAGGAATATTTAGATATATCAAACCTAAACAAGCTAATATTGAACGTTTTGTTAACGACTTTAATGGTCAAATGTACCTTACTATTAGCGGAAAACATTATCACACTGATAAAGAAGGTAAACGTACATCTGAAAGAGTTCACATAGATTTATCTGAATTCCCATCGTTTGGAGGAATGTAGATGTTCGAAGAAGCTCTTGATCATATTGTATCTACAATTATTCAAGGATATAGTATAGATATGACTGCGTCAAATGCTGCAAAGATTGTTACAGACTTGAGTTCAATGCAAAAATTGTTCCATGGTAATGAAAAAACAGAACATTCTGCATTCTTTAGAGTATTGACTGGAGAGTATATAAATGACGGTATGACTGTACAAGATGCTATACAGTATTATAAGACAAATTACGGATCACAGGAAATAGCAAACTTAACAAGACAGGCTGCGGCTAAAGTAGAAAAAGGTGACATAAATGCACTTAAAAAGCAAATTCTTTTTCTTATAAAAGAACAGGAAGATAATCGTAAATTTGAGGACTTAAACCAATCTCAAAAAATGTTCGCTCAACTGTTCGATAAGAATAATTGGGATATAATCGAACAAAAAATTAATAGACGATTACAAGTATTAGGTATCGATTCTCAATTGGACAGATTATAGAAACAAGAAGACGATATAGATGATACACCGGATGATGAAAGCGGTTCATATATCGGATAGGAAATAGCTGCACACGACGATGCTTTCTATACCCATGATAGATCTGAAGATACTACTGCAGCAGTTAGATTTATGTTAAGTACAATTCCAGATGAAAGATTTGCTACTGAAGAAGATGTTAAAGCCGGTAGAGTAAAGTCTACAGTAAATAAAGACGGAAGCAGAGTAATGATACCAAACAATAAAGGAATACTTGGTTTTACAGGATATATTCCAAGAAATCAAGTTAAGAATTTATTGTTGTCAGCATGTCACGATTGTAAATCAGCAGAAGACCTTTTGGCAAAACTTCATGCATTATCAGAAACAGAACCTGTTTTTTATAGACTAGAGCGTAAACTCAATGCGTTAATGAGCAATTCTATTAAAAAACACGATGATGGTAAGTATATACTTATCGGTAAAGATGGAGAACCTCTTAAGAAGAATTCGTATTATCAACATAATGGTGAAGATGGTATTTATTTCACATATGCAGATAAAGAAGGTAAGGATACTGGAAACGTAATAAACGAATACGATTATGATGTTGATACTACTAGTAGTGAAGCATTAGCCACACAGTTATTTAATTTCGTTTCTTGTCAAAAACTAGATTTTATGCAGGTTGTATTTTCTCAAATACACGACAAAGATGGACAACCTATTGATGGAAAATATACAAGTAGTATTAAATCTTCTGATAGCGGTTATGCTGCAAGTATGTTCCCAAAACAATGGTTCACATAGTTTAGAACAGGAGTTAGTGGAATATTCTTCTTAAATAAAAACGGAAACTTCAAGTTTGTTAAGAACGGCGAAGAAGAAACTGGAAAAGCATTATTGAAGCAAGCTTAGGATACGTTAGGTGATATATTTAAATTGTATAAAACTATATCTAAAAAACATGAAGTTGCAGGAAGAGCTGTAGACAAAAACAATTAGGGTGATTTTATATATATAGAATCTTAGTTTCTACATGCTTTAAATATACTAGGAATAGATATATCTAAGCCTGCACTTGAAATGGCATTGAGAGAAGAGTTTGATACAATTGAAACCGGTACTTCCGTTCAAAAAGCATTTGGAAATATGATTACAAGTGCTAGACAAGATTTGTCTTTCTAGAAATTTATAGAAACGGTTGTATATAATAAGAGTGGAAGTTCTTTATGTCAAGTATTGCTTAATAAAAATCAAGAAACAATTAATAACACATTGATGGTTTCTAATAAAGAAAATTTAAACGGTAAAAATAAAGAATATGCATCCGGTATTAATATATATTCAGATAATGCTTTTGTAAAATGGTGTGCTCAAGCTGTTAGCAGATATAATAAAACATCTACTGATCTTATGACAAACGGCCCAGAAGGAACTAAGAATTATACAATGGCATAGAGACATACTGCATATGATATGACTGAAGATATCAACGAAGGTAAGTACGATAAAGAAAACGATCGTTTTACTGGAAGTAAGATATTGAAAGATTCACAAAAGTGGAATTATTGTTGGTCTACTAGATCTGTTGTGGGAAGAGTACAAAAGATAGGTTCTCTTATAATGAAATATATTGCTTCCGGTACTGAGTTTAAGTTGAAACTGATGACATATAATGGAGCTAGACTTGACAGCGATTATCAAGGAGGTGTTAAATATACAAAAACATCTGAACGTGAAGATTATGTAGGAAAATGCGGAATGCTTGCTACAGGAAAGATAGTGTTTCCAACTCTTAGTGATAAGTCTACTTGGTTTTTTATAGATGGAATAAAGACTCCTGGTATTGATTACAATAATATATCAAATACACAAACAAAGGATTTATTACATGTAACAGATATTAATGGAGAACTTCATATAGAACTAAATCAATATGATAAGTAGATCAGATAGATGATAGAATACGCATTCTGTGAACGAAATGCTATACAACGAGAGATAGAAAGAAATGAAGAGAAAAATAACCCAATACTTAACATTTTAAATAAAATTGAAAGAGTTAAGGATAACAGAATGCGTTTTGGATCTCTAACTAAGATTGCTCGTAGGAATGAGAAAGGTGAAATAGAATGGCTGCATCTTACTGGAGATGAAGATCCATTATATTATTTAAACAAAGCTAACGAATGGTTCTTTGGAGATAATATCACAGACGCACAACGTACAGAGATGATGACATTAACCTTGGAAGAAGGTTTTTATGAAAACTTGTCATTAGCTGAACATTGTGGTGCGATCGTCAATGACAATGAAGGAGTTGAAAAATTAGGAAGATTATATACATATAAAAATGTAGCTTTTGATAGCAATTGTATTGATAAATTGCGAGTTAAATATGAATCTGAATTAACTCCAAGTGGAGAGAATATAACAATAGAAAATGCAGCTAAAGCTAGAAGTTAGGCTGTGTTAGCTTATATGTGGGATGTTTATGTAAGAGGCATCATTTCTGAAGAAGAAGTAGAACGTTTATATACAGGAAACCCAATATCATATAAATGGATATATGGTATGATAAATGGAGTAAAACGTCTTATCGATCGACATAGTGATCAGACTAAACGTTTAGGCGGTCTTGGATCTACCGGTGAAAGAAATAGACCGTTTATGGTCGGTATTCGCAGTAAATATAAATGCGCTGAGGTTGAAGATCAAATGGTTATATCAAAACAACTTGATATGCTGAATGAATTCTTCCCAGATTCAGAAATACGTCAACTGTATTATGAATACAAATCTAAAAATATAGAAGATCAAGACGAATTAGACAAACTTGCTGATAAAATATATGGTAGAGATGGTGTTGAAGAAATGTCTTTGGAAGAAATTAAGAAGGATTTTGAAGACAACGGTCAATCTACATTATATGAAGCAGCTAAAAAACGCGGAGAAGATGAAGCTAGTTCATTCGGATTAGACAAAAAAGGAAGAGCTTAGATAAATGTAGCAGACGGTGCTGCTTATATAACACCTAAAATGGCTAAAAACTTATTACGTCAACTTGGTAGATACACCAAACCTGTTAGAGAAGCGTTTGAATATCTAGAAGGTAAACGAAAAAGTAACATTTTAAGTAATAAGTAGGCATTTAAGGTTGTATACGAAGCGATGCTTGGTGCACAGAAATATAGTGCATATGGATATAGACCAGTTGGAGATGTAAAGATACAATATTATAATAAATTTGCATTGTTCCCGTTGTTTAAACAAATGACAACTGGATATACACCGCAAATACTTTAGAAAATGGAATCACAACATGTTGATATGTTGATGATGCATAGTGCTGTTAAAATAGGATCACAGTCTCCAGCATAGCTTACAGAAGATATATTAAATTCAAAAGAATCTTTTGATAAATTCCAGTTCGATACATATGACCAAGAGTATAAATTTATTCGTAGACAGTTAAATACAGATCCTCATGAAAAGCAATTTGCTCAAATGGGTACTCAGATGACAAAAGTAGCATTAACTAGTCTTATATAGAATAAAGAGTATGTTACTCCAAACGGTGAGAAATTACGTGGTAGAGAATTATTAAAAGCTATTATGAGCGAAATTAATAATTTGTCTACATATGGAATGGAGGAACTAGAACATGAAATGTTTGGCGAAAACAAAGAGAAGCTAGATTTAGATAAATTTAGTAGATTTTTGGAAGAAGAACTTGAATCAAGAGATGCTGACGAGAATCTGATAGATGGTATCTAGGTAGAAGTTGATGATAAAGGACATAAACATTTCAAGGTAAATCTTGAGGCAATGTCTTCCATAGATTGGATACAAAGTATTCTTGTAGCCAAATTAAATAAGAAAATAGTTGACATTAATGTTAAAGGAAATGCGTTTTACCAGAGATCTGTATGGGGAATGGAAGGTAAGCCTACAATACTTGGTGACGATAAGCTTTCTAGAACCATTAATGACGGCGAAGATCTTAAAATGGTGAATGAAGATGGAAGTATGGATGCTGTTATATCTATCGACTTCTTTATGGATATAATACCGGAAGGATTAAAAAATGATTTTGAAGCTAGTAGAAAATGGTTGATAAAAAATAACGTTATAGGAAAAGGTGCTAAAGCTAATACTATAGCATCTCGTATTCCTACACAGGCACAATCTTCAATTCATGCATTAAGATTTGTTGATGTTTTGCCAGTAGTTAGAGATACAATAGTTCTACCTAAGGAATTTACAATGATTACTGGTTCTGACTTCGATATCGATAAACTATACTTAGCTAGATTAAGTTATAGACCATATAAAATTGAAGTAGAAAAAGACGGGAAAAAGATATCAATAGATAAAGTATCTACTCAATTTAATAAAGATTCTGAAGATAAATCGAGAAATAATCTTCTAAATTATTACATGACTATTTTGAAAGATCATGGAAAGGATTTAGGAAAAGATGGAATAAAAACTGGAGCAAGTTCGAATATTAGTTTGCGTTCTATCGATGCAGATACAGATCTTGTTAAAAACGCTCTTAAGAAAATAGAGAGTAATAAACAGGATCAAGAGGAATATGCTTATAAATTCGGCAATATAGCATTCTAGGTAAAAACTAGAGGTTCGTTTGTTGTAGGTAAGTTTGGAATCGGCCCATTTGCATTGAATAACAATAATCAGATTTTAACGCAGCTGTATGGTATAAAGTTTGATGAAGCACATTGTCCGTTATTAAGAGAATTAGGATGTCTTGATTTAAGTAGCCTTAAAGATAAACAAGGTAATCTTAAGTTGTCATGGTTGTCTGGATTGATAAATGCTCATGTGGACGTAGCAAAAGATCCATATGTACAAAGATTGAATATAAATACATTTACGTATAATACTACAAATCTTTTAATAAGAACTGGTATGGGAGAAAGAACATTTATGTTCCTATCACAACCTATTATGAAAGAATTAGCTTCTGTATATGAAATGGCTGGTGGTAATTATATGGAAGATGTAACATTATCAAAAGCAGCAAGACAGAGATATGCGGTTATTAACTACATATTGGATAATTTCAAGGATACAGCTAATACAGGCAATCTTAAAAACATAAAGAAAACATTACAGTCTTTAAGTAAAGGTGAAACAGAAGTAGAAGAATCTATATCATCATTTGCAAAAGCATTATTCGGTATAAATGATGACGGTTCATATAATAATGAATTTGAATATATACAAGATGACGGACAGATTACAATAAAGAACGGATGTATATTACAAGATATATTTGATAATAAAGAAGTATTACATAATGCAAATAAAGAATTATCATTCGATAACCTTGAAGATGGAATAGCTAGATACAGAATAACTGTTAAATTGCAAAACGATAATGGTGAACTTACTGATACTCAAATTGATCTATCACCAAAACAAGTTCAACTATATGTTGCTTATGTAAATCAAGCTATGTCTAAATATGGATAGAAATTATCTGATTTGGTAAATTCTTGTAAGATAGATACTAAGAAACAAGGAAAGAGCTTTGTAGAACAATAGGCGTTTAAATCTAAATACGATGATGTGTTTAATAATGACGATATGTTGTTTGAACAAGATGGACTTGACAGATTAAAAGATGAATCGTTTATAGGAACAAAAACAAATAATGCGTTAAATTTATACGAACGTATCATAAGTTAGATTTCACTACAAGGAACCAAACAGTATAAAGATATACATAGTGGTCTTATGTCTAAATTTCATTCATCTGAATAGAATAAAGACTTAAGTCGAAAAGTATCTAAATATATGATGAAAGCTATAAAATAGATGATTTTCGATAATGATATTTTACCTATGTATTCAAGAGAACGAGGATTAAGTAGTGTTGAATATGCAGAAAGTTTATTCTTTGGTGATAATACAATTCAAGATCAGTTACTTAAAATATAGAATAAGATTCGTAATGATAAGAAAGACGCATTTTCTAACTATGGTGCAAATGGAATTATCATCAATCCATTGTTAAAAGCACTACAAGCAGATGTATATCAAGAAAGAGAAGGTTACGGCAATCCTAAGTTTATAAAATTAGAGAATGCTGTATTAGATGATAGTGATAATGCAAACGCTATAGAACGAGCATGGGATGAGTTATATCATGATGAAGAACATTATATAGAATATGGAGATCAGAAAATAACATTCAAACAATTTGCTGAGAATTTATTTATATATGCTTTCTATACTTCTGGTGATACAACTGGAGGAACTAAGTTCTTCAAATATGCACCTAATACTATTAGAATTGATTCTGGATATAACAAAGCTATGGTAAACACGTAGATAGATTTCGAAAATAATCAATTCCAATTCGACGTTGATGAAATGTATTCTATGATTTGTCAAAACAATTGGAATGATCCACAAATAGTTAGAGAATTTAAAACAAAGCGATATAAATTCTTCTAGGCTTCTTTTTATACATAGTCTATATCAACTAAAAATGTATTAGAAAGAAAAACTTCTAGATCTGGAAAATCTAGCTTCGTAACTAGAAAGAAATCTAAGACTGTAAATCTAATGATGGCATGTGTTAGAACTAATCCTAAGACTGGAAAAAAACTAGCAACTATGAAATCTGTAGTTAATGAGCAAACAGGATTTGAAGAATTTCCTTTATTTATAAAAGTACGTCAACATGGTTTTGATAAATATGATCCTGATAATTATATTTTATATAAGTTAGTAGATACTCGTCCGTTAGATACTGCTAATGTGGGAGAAGGTTTTTATCCAATATATGCTGTTACAGTACCGAATTCTGCTACATTACGTGCTGGAAGTTATAATTATGATTATATTAGACCGTACGGCACTAGACCTGTTATGTATGATGATACTACAATTGAGGCTATTAATCAATTCTTCTCTGGAAAACATCTTGATTCAGATAAACCTTTTACAGAAGATACGCTTGTAGATAAATTTGTTAAATTAATAAACAATAGTCCTGTATTATTTACAGAAACAGAATTAGTTAAACGACTAAAAGAAGAATTTAAGTATAATGAAATAGACATTACGCAAACTAAACTTCAAAAATATATAGAAAAGTATATTGATGAGGATCATAGAATAAAGTTACGTTCTGATGAAAAGTCTAATAATAAATCAGATAAGAAGTCTGATAAAAAGAAGACAAATGATAAAATTGTAAATGTACATTATGGTAATAATGAACATAAAGAACTTAGTAATTTGGCAGAGCGTAAATTTACTGCTACTATAGACGGTTTAGGTGAACTTGAATTTAATTCTGTAGAAGGAGTTATCTAGGCTACTAAATTGTTATATACCAATAAAGGTAAATACATAAAGGAAAAAGATGCTTCTGGAAATGTTACTTTAACAGACGAAGGACAAGAACTGCTTAAGAAATTACAAAAGGTTTCTGATGAATCAGCAATATAGGCTCGTAAGGATGGTAAGAATATAGAAGGTCTTAGGGCAGATAAATGGAATGACGACTATGATAAACTACTTACTAGATATATGACAGAATCATTCCAGTAGAATGAAGAAGCCAAAAAGGCATTACTAGATACTGGTAATAAGACAATTTCTCATGAGAATTCTAAAGGTGTAGAATAGCAAGGTGGTGCATTAAGTAGAATATTAACTAAGATTAGAAAAGATTTAAATAAAGCTGAATCTGAAGTTAAAGAAGAAACTCTTGATGAATTTAAATCTCGCGCTAAAGACGTTGAAATTAAAGACGAGAGAATTAAAGAATTACAAAAAGAAGAACTTAATGCAAAAGATTTTGCAGAAAAAGTTAAACAACTGTATTATGATGCAATAAAGAGATCTCCAAAGGATATCTATAGTGACTTTAAAGCAAAGCTTGAATCACTAGAGAAATCTGATAATCTGTAGGAAGATAAAGATGAGATTTTACATTATATACAAGCTTTAATTGATAAATATTCAAAATCTGAAAAAGAATCTTCTGAGAAAAAAGGTAAACTAGATACATCATTAGATGATGACTTCGACATAGATGACGATATAGAAGAATTAAAACCGATTGATTTGTCTCATAAAGATGCTGAATAGTTTGGTAATACATATAATAGACCATTTACAAAGAACGGTATATAGTATGATGATGTAATACAGGCTAATTACTGTGAAGCAGTAATGAATAGTTCTATGATTCCACAAGACGCCAAAGATAAAATATTGAATGAATTGCACAGCTCTTCATCATACACCGTAATGCGACAAACATTAAATGACACTAGAACTCAATATGGAGATGAAAGTGTACATATTACACCAGATATGATGATTGATAATATGAAAGAATCGTTTAAATAGAATCCTAAGATTTTAAAACAACTTCTAAATACAGGAAATGCTAAAATAATACGTAAAGGTAAAGAAGATATTATTACGCAACTGTTAACTATTACAAGAGGTGAATTACAAAACGAAAAAGAAGAATCTAAATCAAATGATAAGTTTGATGATAAAGCACGTAAACATTGTAAAGGATAAATAATATGGCAATAATGTGTCCAATACTCAGTAGACCACAAGTTGCTGAGAAATTTAATTAGATTAAAGACGTTGTAGGAGAAGTAGGTGCCTACGATATATGGTCTAAAAATAATGGAAACAGTATAGACATGGCTCCCAATGGGGAGCCTTCTATACTATTTCAAGACCTACTTGAAATACATGGTGGAATAATAGCCGGAGCAATTGCTTCAAAAGCTAAAGTGTTCACAAAATAGTTCCTTAGTAAATTTGGCGACTGGTTTAATATGGACACAGTATTCCAAGATGAAAATAGGGAACCTCTTTCTGGAATGATAGAAAAACACATACCAGAAGATTTGATAGATTATTATACAAATTTTGTAAGTAAACTTAGAATAACAAAAGGTAAACTAAGAAAACAACAAGATGTAGATAATTATCGTAATTTTTTAATTAGATATAACAATTATGTGAGAGATTTACTTGGAGTAAATTTATTTTCGAACGATGAATTAGATGGTGTACAAAAAGGCGATATATCGTTAGACGATATATATAATAGAATAGATTATATATGTCAAAATCTACAGTCAGTACTTCAGGAAAAAATATCCGAGTATAAAAAACAACTTGATAATTCGCATGTTTATGGAGAATGGTATATTCAAAACATGTTATCGTTTTTAAGAAAACATACCATTGATATATCTGATTACGATATAATAACACAGTAGAGAATAAAACAGTTCTTTCCGAATTTATTTAAAGAAGATATAACTGAAACATAGCTTAACAGATATTTTGGATATTATAAACATCAATTAATGTCTCAAAAAGGTAAAGCTTATACTGCAATAAAGATATTTATAGAAGGCCATAATTTACATAAAATGGCTTTGTAGCAAAAATATAATAAACTGCAAAGAATTAAACAGATAGTAGATATTAAACCTAATGTTTCAGATAAGATAAAAAATAAATTATATAATCAATTCGTAAAAAACGCTTCTATATACAAAAACCAAGATTATATGATGATTATAAATCAAGATGAAAGATCACAATATAGA
>ERZ1034739.158-NODE-158-length-22986-cov-72.866905_pt1 | contig 22986 bp, 8 predicted proteins | sample MGYA00520636_ERZ1034739 | MGnify/ENA primary metagenome ERZ1034739 (study PRJEB33766, sample SAMN09781703) | gut metagenome | biome: gut microbiome | host: Homo sapiens | place: Madagascar | study: EMG produced TPA metagenomics assembly of the PRJNA485056 data set... | reverse complement strand
AAGCCTTTGTTTTGGCCATTCTTTACAAAATTCTTTTATTCATGCGTACTTACTATCTTGGGGTTAAGATCAATGCTGCTGCTCCTAATGTCATGTTTGTAATGGGACGAGACCATAATTTATTTACTGCAGCTTATTCCGATTACACCCCATTAATCGAAAACGATGAGGGTGACCTTTATACCTACTACCACCCTGAGTTTATTTACGAAGGGATGTATAGTAGCGACATATGTTACGACTATAAAAAAGGAAAAGATGATGGATTATGGATTCCTCTTGCCCAAGCAAATACTACCACAAATCAAGAACAAAAAGTCTATACTTGTAAGGGCGTTTCTGACTCTAATGCTAAATGGCTCGGTAATTTCTTAAACTACATTACCTCTTCACGCTTAGACGTTATTAAAATGGCGTTATATGGAGGTTCTAGAAAATTAACCAATGAAGCCCAGGATTATTACAATTGGAACAATAACAATAACGAAAAGAGTGCCATTCTTGAACACACCAAAACCGTGATTGACTCGAATGCTTGGGGTAAGGTTTTTGCCAACGGCATGTATGACAACTTCCCTAAAAAGCCAAGTATCGATATTTCTGAAATCACGCCATATTCCGGTAACAACGCATTCTTTTTTGGGGTTTATCCTGCTAATTTTAACCCAGAAGGTGGTATTGCTTGGCTAAAGGTTGTGGAAAGTAAAAACGCCAACATCCCTGGAAGCAAAGATTCACCAAATGGTAAAGATTCTCTATGGGATTGGATTAGCCAGCAAAGTAGTGATCAGTTGAATTTTAGACATCCTGGGGCCTTAAAAAATACTACAACTAGACAAGATGACTATGCCTTGTCAGTTGTTGCTTGTAACCCGACAGTCGCTTCCACATACAATAACAATTGTGTAAAATATTCCTCGAGTGGCGTTAACTACTACCAACCTGAAGGCATCATTCAAAAATATGGCATGGGTACAAACCCAAGAATGCTATTTGGATTGATTACAGGCGGTTGGGATTCAAATCGTAGTGGTGCCTTGCTTCGCGATAACATCAGCAATAAAAATGATGAGTATGACCAAGAAACAGGGGCGTTAATATATAAAGAAAACGCTGGCAAACGCTACGGTTTTGCTGGAGCTTTAGACCAATTTAGAATAGACAAACATAACCTTACTACTGGCCCAAAAAATGTTTACGATGTTACCCAAACAAACCATAACTATCCAGATTGCAGTCGCTCCGCAGAAAATGGTGGGGTAAAAGCTGTTCTTAAAGATATGAATAGCGCTAAATCAACAGAATTTTCAACTTGTGGCGATTGGGGTAATCCTATTGCGGAGTTACTCTATCAAAGCGGTAATTACTTTCAAAATAAGCCTGTCGAAAAAGGTACAGCACCTTATGGTTCTGCTCGCGAAGATAGTATCGGCCTAGGATGTGTTCCACAAACAAACCCTTACAACGAAGATAACTACTGCGCTAAAGCATATAGTTTTGTGATCTCCGATGAAACGCCATCCTTTGATGCAATTAATGCCAATGTGCCTAATAGTAGCTCCTATTCTTCTAGCGCCACCCAAATTATCGACAAGCTAAAAAGTAAATTTAACGTTGAAGGTAAATACTTGGTTGGCCTCACCTCAAATTCAAACGCTACCAATGATGAACAACGCTATAAAGCAATGCCAACAGTAAAATACATCAGTAATTTAAGTGAAGTGACTGGTTTGGCCCCAACCCAAGCTTTTAGCTATGGCTCTTACAATGTTGCAGGGGTAGCTGCACTATTTCGTGGTGATTCAGATAGCGCCACCACGCTTTCAAACAAATACAAAACCAAAAACGGCAAAGAAAAAACCATTGATTTCAACATGCAAACTTTTGTTTTGGCGATGAAGCCAAATGTTGCTGAAATTAAAATTCCAGTAAACATTAGTGGTACTACCTATTATGTAAGATTGCTTCCTTTAGCCAAAACTCCGGCTGAAGCTTCAGCTAATATAACATCTTCTAGCGAAGATGATGCTTCTAAAAACGATAAGTACCAATACCAATCCACTAACCAAATTGCAGGTTTTTACGTACAATACAACGTGCAAGAAGATGGCGGGAAAAATAAAAATAGCGAAGGGTGGTTCCATGTAAATTTTGAAGATTTTGAATACGGTTCAGACTTTGACATGGACTGGGTTGTTGGTTACAGATACAAAGTATACAAAAGTGGCAACTCGGCTTATATTCAGGTGATACTAACTAACGAAAACGCCGATGGCTATGCTGTTCAACATGCGGGTTACACCATAACCGGGGTCGATTATAGCGGAACCTATATCGACTTAGCTAAAAATGACTACGCATATAATCACCCAGACCCAAATCAAAGAGATCCTGCTCTTGGTTCCTTACAAGGCAACTTGTATGCTTTAGATAATTACATTAGTGATGCTGCGTTTTCAACATGCGAAGGCAAGGAAAAAGCAAGCTTTTTAGATTGCATTGTGAACACCGCGCTTAATGATCCAACAACCTCTAATTATTTTGACAACACTAGTATAGACAACTACTATACAAACATTCTTAAATTAGGCGGGGATAACTCAGGAAATGCATGTGATGCGTCTGACTCACACACCTTAAGTGACAATTGTGTGCCGGTATATTACATGCCACGCTATAAATTCTCGCAATATGCCGACGGTAAATTCTTCACTCTTACCGGTAGCCCTGCTTCATGGCGTTTACTTGGTGATGAAGTGCGTCTCAACCAAGATCAAAATGCATCAAAGATTGAAAGTTCTAGCCGTATATTCAAGGTATCCACCAGCTCTTCAACTAATGATGTGTGGTTAAAATCTCCATTATGGTTCGCAGCTCAAGCCGGTGGTCCTAAAGTCAAAGCAGATAAGATTAAAAACACTGATGCGGATCCAAAGGACAACTTTGCTTATGTGCATAATCCAGCTCAATTCCGTAAGAGTTTAAATCTCTTAATTAAACAGCTTTTGTCTGGCAACCACTCATCTTCTTCATTTGTGCCTGCTACCACAACCACGACAGAAGGTACTGCAGTTTACGCAACTTCTTATAACCCAACAAATTGGTACGGCAATATCTATAAAGCCAAAGTTGCGGCTGACGGTGGTTACAACTTAAATAGCATTGAATGGGAAGCTTCTGACACGTTTGTTGCCGTCGATCCTGATGACCGTTTAATTGCAACCTATGATCCAGAAAAAGAAAAACTAATTAAAGTCGAAGTAGATAAAGACCTCGAAAGCACAGAGGAAACTAATTTAACTAAGCTTTTTGCTCCAGGTAATGCCCGTAAAGCTCGTTATTTTATTGATTGGCTTTTAGGTAACCACGACCATGAAGGGACTGCAGAAGATCTTGAAGAAGATTCAGACAAGATAGTTTTACGTAAACGCTTAAAGGATGATGAAAAAACTCCATTTGTCCTTGGCGATATCGTAAACTCTGACGTTGCAGTAATAAAGGTTGGAGGGAAGATTGTTTTAGCAGTTGGAGCAAATGATGGTATGTTGCACCTTATTGGCGACGACGGCACCCCTCTTTTCTCCTTCATTCCAAGCGCTGTGCAGCAAAGTATTATTAAGACCTCAGAATTAGATTATGGTCATGAGTTCTTTGTAGATTCAACTCCAAAATACTTTACACGTAATGGTAATGTTTATCTCTACGGTAGCTTAGGTCTGAACTATAAAGGAGGGTACTTATTAAATATCACTCAATTCTTTGAGTCAAATTCGACAAGTGTTAACCTTGATTCGATTTATAAGTGGGAACTCACTGAAAATACTTCCTCATTTGTTGGCAAGTTCCGTGAAGCCCCAGTGTATTACGCCACAGCTACAAAGGATTACTTGATTTACTCAAGTGGTTATGATGCCAAAACTCCAGGGGTTTATGTAGTTGATGCTCTTAATTCAGAAAATACCAACACTCCAAAAATTGTTTCTGCAATTGAGCTCAATAAATCACTCAATGAATCAGATGAGTCTGAGTATAGTGAACCGGCAAACAGCCACCGTGCTATATCCCCAATTGAGATTTATGCTAACCAGTCTTCTACTGGCGTAGAACCTGTAGCGCTCTTTGCTGGAGACACCGACGGATATTTATACCAAATTAAACTCGATGGTGAAGTAAGTGGCAAACCTCAATGTTGGGGTGTGGCTCTAGAATACTCGAAAGATTGTTCTATCACCGGGGATAAAAAGAGTTATTTACCTAAAAAAATATTCTATACAGGTAGCAGTAACAAACCAATTACAGCTCGTCCTGCCGTTAGCAAACTTAATGGTATTGGTTATACTGTAATTTTTGGGACCGGTTCATATTGGACTCCGTTTGATGCAACCAAGGAGTCTCAAAATACTATTAATGCAATTTACGCTATTAAACGTGATAGCAATGAAGCTGCAACTGCCGATGTAATGCTTACTGAAAACGACTTGTATAAGTTAGTAAAACAATCTGATTGCGACAATGAATCTTTAGATTCAACCAATACAAATTCATTTTGCAAGGACTATTGGACATTTGTCGACAATGGTGGCACAGATCGAACCAAGTACAATAAGGGCTGGTACAAACCTTTTGATACTCATGGTACATACAATGGTGAACGTCTTTATCGCGCTCCATTAGCCATAGGACAAAACGTATACTTCACAACCTCCATCCCTAAAGCAGCGGCAGATTGTGAAGCAGGTGGTAGCTCTACCCTTTATGTGATTAATCCTAAAACAGGAAAAACTAAAGTGGTAGCATCTATGGCCGGCCTTAGTAACGAACTTTCCGTCACCCTACATAATGGTAATCTAGTTTTGCACAGTACGCATGATAACCCAAATAACGTAGCAAGTGGTATTGGTGAAATTTCTATTCCTGCCACCTCAATGCCAAATATGGTGCGTAATAGTTGGATTCGTTTGTACTAATAACGATAGACCATAGCGTTTTACGGTAATTTAAAATCCACCTTCTTTGGGAGCTACCCATTTAAGGTGGATTTTTTTGCGTTATAAATATTCTGTAACCTTGGTTTAAAATTTCACTCCTATTTTATTTTCTCTATGAGCCCAAGCCTTCTTTTTCCTTTCTTTATTCCTTGGAGCTTTTAACAGTAGTCTCAAGTTCCAAAACTCGCCCTTGCGCCCTTATGGCCGCATCAGCCCGAGTTCCCGTATTAAGCGCACTCCCGCTTCCGGTAATGGTGTCAAGATTACTTGTTTCTGCAGGTAAAAGTTGGCTTTGACTAACCATATTATTCCATTCACTAAAATCAATTAGACCGAGGTCATAATTTTGTAATTCCGTCGCACTAATGCCCCTACAGTCCGAACCGGCATATCCTTGGTCTTTTAAGCCCGCCATGACAATGCGGGCTAATGGGGAGTTGTAACAGCAATAGTGGCGTTTGCGCACTAAACAGCGTCCTAACAATTTGTGGTCACATTCACTTCGTAAATACAAACAACTATTCATATTAAGGCGCATCGAAGTTTCGTATTCATTCGTGTGGCAAGCGGTTATGATCTCATAAGCTGCGACTGCAAGCTTGTACGCGACATAAGCCTGCATGAGCCCTTGGGCACTATTTAAAACATCTGGGTGCAATGTTGTGCCACTTGAAGCACTGCCTGCTGCCCCTTCTACAAAGATACGATCACGCATTCCCTTGCCAAACAACTGCTCCACGAGGTTTGCTGTTTTAGTGGTTAGTTTTTGTAAATATGATGAACGCACCGTTTCTAACCCAGTTTTGGCATAAGCTCCTATTAAGGAATCTAGCTCTGAGCTTATAAGCCCACCACTCCCACCGCCAATTGCACTCCAACTCCCAAAATCCGCCACTTCATGTTTAACTAGCGCGGCTGCCGCTTCAAGTGTCATGATATACGATGAGAGTCGAATGTAATCCTGAGCTGTAACCTGAGTTTTGATGCTACAGCAATCAAAACTCCCTTTAATCCCACACCGACAAGTATGATCTTGGCCGGTAAAAATCTGACAAACTCCCGCTTGGCAATTCATATCATCCTGCATATATGCCATCAGCCCAATTCCCCCAAGAGCTTGTCCACGATTGGACCGTTCTTGTGCTGTAATTGTAGGTAGCTCATCACTTACGCACTCAAGTCCTAAACATGGTACTTCATCTTTTAATGGAGTAGCGCAGACTACCTCTTGCTTAAAATCACCTGCTTTTAAAATTTGAGGTTCTTTACAGCGATAAACCACACTCTTTAAGCCACATTCTGTCATGAGCTCCGTGCCATTATGATCAACACTAAGGCGCGCGCTATCATCATCTAAACAAGTACTTTGGATTTGCGTGCAATTGGGATTTTGCGTATAGAGGGCGCAATTATCGCTATACCCTGTTTGTTCGTCGTAAAATTCTTCACACGGAAAATCCTGCGTTTTTAGGTAGTGCTGTGTTTGTGAAACCTTTTTATTCTCCACGTGACACGCCCCCTTTACCAAAAACTCATCCACTTTTATTGGCGGGGCCTCGCTTGATTGGCACTTTAAAGTGCAAGCATAGGTTTTAACCAACCTTTTTTGAGGCTCGGCCACAGCAAGTGATCCGGATGGTGATGCGGTCGACAATGGTACCGTTGAGGGCGAGGTCCTTAAATTAGGATTAGTTTGGGCGTCTAAATCTTTAAGCGCAAAGTTACTTACGGGCTCTTCAATGATTTCTTGTTTGATCTCAACACAATGGTAATTTTGGGGCCAAGCCGCAGCACACGCTGGTAGATCCTGCGCTTTATCAGTAGAATTACTTTGAAACGATTGAACCTGGCTCCCTTGATCTTGGCTCTGTTGAACCTGCCCCGTAGAAATTTCGTTCGATTGAACTTGAGCCTCTAGCGCTTGGTTTTTGGGGGCAGTTTTTACGTAAGTTTGATACTCTAAACTAGCTTCATTTAAGTTAAGCTTAGGGACATCGTAATAAATTTGCCATAACCTACATTCTGGACGTGCTTTAATGGTATTAAGCAAGTTAAGAGAACTATCTAACGCCGTAAGTTCGCTCGGAAGTGGTATTTGATCCTTTTTTATAAATTGCCCTCGGGCTGACTCCAAACTAGTATCAGGATTCCTAAAAGCCCCAGGTCCTGCACCTACATAAGTACCATCCGTCGCATAACTTGAAACACATGTAGCTTGAAGTGCCCGCTTAGTGGCTACTTCTTCTAAGCACGCTAAAGATGAAGTTGGAATATCATTAACTTTTAAAATTTGGCCTAGGTCGTAAGCAAAAGCAAAATCTGCATATGCATAGCCCTTACCCACTACTGAGTCTTCAATTTTTATGGTCAACATAAAAGGAGTGGTTTTAAACTTTGATGGCACTTGCGCCATGATTTCGGGCCAAATATCTCGCTTAAGTGTTTGCGTAGTTAAACCATCACCATAGCACACTGTTTTTCCGTTCCTTTTAGGAAGTGGAATTATAGGTGGTAGATAACCATTAGGTTCAAGCAATAAAACCGCTTCATGATTAAAAGCAGGTTGCCCTAATGCACTTGTACTTAAGCTTTTAGAACCTTGGCTTAAACTCACACCTAATAAACCTTCGTAATAACCTGTAGGTACATTCTCAACCTTAAATGATAGGCGCACGTAATCCTTATAAACAAGCTTAGTTAACCATAAACCAAGCATGGCCTCTGGGCTATCAACAATAAAAGTACGACTCGTCGTAAAGACTTTGCACCTTCCGCGCTCTTGAGTTAAATCTCCCACCCTAAAAGTGCCCTTTCCAGGAGTTTTAGTCTCAAAGTCCTTATAATCAAAGCTCCCGCCTTGAGAAAAGTTAGCTATAGGAGTTAAAGCCTGGGCAAACAGCCGATGCCCAAGATTACAGCTACGTTGCGCTATGGGCGCTTGGCATTTATAAATGCGTTCAAGTGGAAGTGACGTATTAGAGCATACGGGTAACGAACTATCATTAGGTTGTTGAGAATTGTCACTTGGAGTATTAGTTCCACTTGTAGGTTCTTTGGCGGTGAGAGCCTCTATACTTTGCTTAGCAATTTCACGCGCACTTAAAACTTCGGTCTTACCTAATCCTAATATCCCTTCGTTCTTAGCTTCCTCTTTTAACGCTAAGAATGTAGCTTGCGCTTCAACTAAGCTGGCAGCTTCATTATTGCTCGTTTCTCGGTTGAACAGCTCTCCTGACGAAACCTTGCCTAAAACGCCTTCTTTTTGGTAATACTTTAATAATCCACTCTTATCCACTTGAGTTACCGTAAGGCTATTGCTAGACGCATTAAAAGTTGAAGTAGTTGGGGCCTTAAATGCGTCCTCTGACCAAGCGACGTTTAAATTTAAACTACCTAGTCCTAAAACGCCCCACAGAACACACGAGCCACATAAACCCCAATTGCTTCCGCGCTCCCCAAAACAACACTTAAGAAAAAAATTGCCTCTTGGTAAAAAGCGCCCCTTAAAAATTGATAATGGAACGTTAAAGCATGAATTTGGCTTACAAGCTAAAAATGGAGCCAGCCTTGATTTTAAACTCGTTTTAAGACTCGACCTTTGATTTGATTCTTGATTCGATTTCATAGTTCCAGTAAAACCCACCCCCAAAACTTGATTTAGTCTAGCCCCAAAGTTTAAGTTTAAAAGCTGAGGTTTTTTACCCCAAAGCGCCCTACGCATTACAATAAAGTTATTCTGTATTCTCATGGTTTCACTTATTCTCTTCGTAAAATTTTTCCTAGACCCAGGGCCTTGTTAAATGTACCAATACTGCCCAAACCTAGGCTTAAAGCCTTAGCGTTAAGAACTATCTAAACTTGGCGCCGCTTAAATAACGCCATTTAAGCTTTGGTTTTGCAGTAATTTGGCCGTGGCTTGGACAGTAATTTCGGCCATGGTTTTGGCCTTTGGTTGGGCCGGGGTTTTAGTGAGGCTTTAACGATTTGGCAATTTGGCATCCAATACCCAAGATTAAGGTCTTAAGACAAATCCACTTTTATACTGCAATTTAAAGGTCCAGGGACTTAAGCGAACTTTATAAAATGACTGTAAAAAAAACATAAGAGCGGGTCGGTCACAGACTCACAAGGTAAATTTCATCTCCTAAAAAAAAAGACTTATACTTTTACTTAAAAGATGCCCCCACCTTTAAACCAAAAAGCTTAAGCTTTTAAACATCCTTTAACCTAGTAGCGAAGTTAGCAGCAAAGTTAGTGACAAAGCTTGACCAAACTGCAGGAGCTTTTAAAGAAGCTAATTAGCCCTCAGGCTTTTACCCGTGTAAAATCGCAGGCTTAATTTTTACGGTGCGGAGGAGTGCCTATAGGTTCCTTTTTTTTATTGGGCTTTAGGACGTTGGTTTAGGCATTAAAATTTTGGTTTTGGGGCTTTAACATGTTTTAGGACTTTGACTTAGGATTTGGCCTCTGCCTTTTACCGTGGAGAAAAATAATGCTCGGAGCAATTATTGGCGATATCGTCGGCTCAAGATTTGAATGGCACAATTACCGCGCCAAAGATTTTGAATTTTTTTCAAATAAATGCTTTGTGACAGATGATTCAATCATGTCACTTGCTGTATGTGAGGCCATTTGTGAAGCTGGTGATGATTATATGCACTTAGGTGAAATAACCGTTAAAGCCATGCAACGCATTGGGCGCCCATACCCACACTGTGGATATGGGGGGGCTTTTTTACATTGGATGTATAGCGATGAACCTGCGCCTTATGGGAGCTTTGGTAATGGTGCTGCCATGCGCGTTAGTGGTTGTGGTTTTGCGGCTAAATTCCTAGATGAAGCCAAAATCTTATCCCGAGAAGTCACGGCCATCACGCACAATCATCCAGAAGGCCTAAAAGGGGCAGAAGCGACAGCTGTTGCCATCTTCTTAGCGCGCCAAGGCAAAACCCAAGCCGAAATTAAAGCTCATATCTGTGAACATTATTACAATATTGACTTTACACTAGATGACATTAGAGCAACCTACGAATTTAATGAGACTTGTCAAAACACGGTGCCGCAAGCTTTAGAAGCTTTTTTTGAAGCCCAAAGCTTCGAAGATGCCATTCGTAATGCGATCTCCATTGGTGGCGATAGTGATACCATAGCCGCCATCACCGGTGGGATCGCCGAAGCGTATTTTGGGATCCCTAAAGACCTTAGAATTAAAGCGCTTAGCTTCCTGGACGAGAGATTATCTCCAATCTTAGAACGATTTGAAGCGAAGTTTCCGCCTAAAATCGTAAATTAAAGCAAGGAAAAACTAAAGCGTGAGCTTCTCCTAAATCCCCGGTTTTTAGCCGGGGATTGGCGTTTTAGCTTTACTGTTTACCTAGAGTTTTAAATGCTAACTTTGAGTTTTAGGGTAAAAAAAAATCTACCCGCAGTGAAACCACTGTCCAGGTAGACTTTTGCAAAGTTAAATTACAAATTCTAAATTGGGTTTAAGCCTATTACTTAATTTTAGTTATTAGGCTTTTTAGCTATTTAGCTATTTAGTTACACCAGATTTTCTTCTACGTAAACCAAATCCTAAACCGCCTAACATTAAGAGAGACCATAAATCAAAGAAACCAGCGCCACCACCATTACCATGGTTTTTGGTATCACCACCAATATTTACATCTTCATTGGCAGTGTTGTTGTCGTCGGTTGAATCACTTAAGGTAGCTGTTGTTACTTTTACAGGTACACTTGAAAGTGACAGTAATTTAGAGTTGCTATCAGTCCCTAAAACCTTAACTGTATAATCCCCAGTTTGAGTAAAAGTGAATTCTACAGGTTTGGTGACCTCAGCTTCCTTATAAGCAACTCCGCTTTCTAAAGTGCAATCTAATTGCCCTTTTGCGTCGAAGTAACATAAAGTACCTTCATCGTCTAAAGACAACGCGGTTAAACCTAAATTAGGCTTTTTATAAACGTAATACTGAACCTTGTATTCCAAATTGCCTGGAGTAAAGATGAGTGGAGTTTTTTCTTCCACGGTGACACTTTGACCAGCTTCAATTTCGGTGTTATCGAGCTCTAATTCATTATTAAAGGCATCGAGGCTAGTGACAGTAAAGTAAGGTTCAGCTACTTTTTCTTCACCGGTATAGCTATCAACAAAAGGTTCGTGTGGAACTACTGCCACCGGAATCTGCTGAACAAAGGTACTCATGCCACCCTTTTCATCGCTCACCATCATCACAATGTTGTGAATGCCTGGAACATCAAAGGTGTATACCATCTTATCGGTGCGACTTGGTTGGAGCTGTTCGTTAACCTGCCACATATAAGTGCTATTTGCCGTAGCATTAACGGTTTCCGCCCCATCAAATCTTACTTCGCCCCCGACGTAAATAACCGGGCCTCCAAGATACTTAAACTTAGCCTCTAATTGAGGCGCCTGACAATTACTATTATCTAAAGCTGCGTCACCTAAAGTAGAATGAGTGCAATCGTCTTTAAGGTCATCACCTCCAGTTTGGGTATTGTCCCCCACCTCGTCAGACTCAGTTTCGTTTGGCAAAACTTCTACCACGGCATTAGCTTGGCTCGTCTGCCCCTTAGAATCGGTCACTACTAATACTACCTGGTAAATGCCCGCCTCAGCAGAGACAAATTCAAAGCTGTTTTGATTTACCGCTTGCACTAAACCATTAACCATCCAACTAAAACTGGTGATTTCATGATCATCAGTAGACTCAGCGCCACTAATGACCACTTTTTCGCCAACATGGATTTGGCTCTTAATAGGTTTTACTACAGCTTGTGGTAATTCATCAATTTCGGTTACCTGAGATACGACGACGTTGACGCAAGTTTCTACTGCTTTAAGGCGCGTCCCAAATTCACTTTTGGGATCAGAACTTACTGGCGTTACCTTAACCGTATACTGGGTATTTTCGGTTGGATTTACCGTAATGCGGCTAGTAGTTTCCCCGGTGCTCCATTCGTATTTGTAGGTTAGAGGATACTTTTCTAGGTTGGCTTTAAAGCTACGATATTCATCTCCATAAACCGAAGAAATATCTTGTTCCTTGATTGGTAAAACATGAATCTTAGAAACGTCAAGGACAATGCTTTCGCCAGCTTCAATCTTATGGCCAATACGGTTTGATGTAACGATAGGTTCAAAAGCAAAGAACACTGGAACATCACAACCGTCACCTAAGCCTACGTAGGCCATCTGTTCTTCTTGGCATGAACTCGTAGCATTATCAGCCTCGTAAGTAATATAACCAAGGTTCGCCGTAGCAAGGCTACTAGTTGGAGTTACGAGGGCAGCTATTGCCCCACTTATAGCTAAAACTAAAGTTTTACTTTTTAAGTTCATTGTTATCATTCCGTGTACCAATGCTTTAACTTATCAACCTTTAAAGCGAGTTTTTAAGCTTGATGGTGTGACCAGTCCCCCTCAGGGGATTGGCCTAAATCACGGGTGCCAAATTGCCAGCGAAGGCTACACAATTTCTTTTAAAAGGCCCTCTGGGCCATCCTAAAGCTTCCCGTTCCCATTAAATGGGTGCTCCCAATTGTAACATAGTTATGTATTTTTATTAACATTTTATTAACTTTTTAAACGAATTTTGGAGTATTTAAGCCATTTTTTTTGGCTGACATGAATTTCGAGCGCTGCGCCTTAGGGCAAAAAAAAGGCCTGCATTTTTTGCAGACCTTTTAGTAATCAGTTTTCCCTAATTGTATGTTTTATGCTATTACTTCTGAGCCTTTCTTCTTCTCATGAAGGCAGCAAGACCACCTAACATAAGGAGAGATAATGGATCAAAGGCACCACCACCGTTAGGGTTGGTTACCTGACCACCTGGGGTGGTAGTATCATTACTTGCAATGTCTTTTAAGCTCTTTACAGTAACTGGGATGGTAGAAACGGAGGTTAAACCACTTTCCTTATCCGTACCTACTACCTTGATTTCATAGTTACCGCTTCGCGCAAAGTTGAAGTTTGCAGTCACATTTGCATCAAATGACACGTAATCAGCCCCAGTAGTGGCATTACAATCTGGAGTGGTGTTGTCATTGAAGCGGCAAAGCTTCCCACTTACGCTTGCGTTGGTGGTGTCGGTACCTTCAGTCTTATAGACGTAGTACTTAACCATAGCGGTATAGTTTTGTGGAGTTACTTGTACGTGTGAACTCTTAACAATATCTAAAACCTTACCTAATAAGATTTCAGCGCTATTAAAGAGCTTTTCAAGATTAAGATCCCCAGAAATACCGTTAGCAGTTACGCTAAATGAAGGCTGTACCTTTATAGTTTCACCGGTAACCTTATCGACGTATTCCTTTTCCGGACTCATCGCAACTACGATTTCACCAACCTTTTCAGAGATGTTACCCGCACTGTCCTTAACCTGTAACTTCACAGCATAAGTACCAGGCACAGAGAAGTCCACACTCAAAGAAGCGCCACCAGAACTCTGAGGCTTGTTGTTTACAAACCAGAGGTAAGAAACAATTTTCTTATCAGAGGTGGTAACCCCAGCATCAAAAGTTAACTTAGTATCAGGTGAAATGATAAGTGAACCATTATACTTAAAGTCTGCATTGAGCTTAGAGTTATCTTCCTTAGCCTTAACTGTTACCTGAGCTACGGCGTCAGAAGTCTGACCTGCAGTATCGGTTACAGTAAGAACTACCTTATGGGTACCTTCTTCAGTTGCAGTATAAGTAAATTTATTACTAGTTTCAGCTTGTACTACCCCGTCCACAGTCCAACGATATGAAGCAATGCCCTTATCGTCAGATGATTCAGCGCCATAGAACACCTTGCTTTGACCTACAGTAGTAGTGATATTGTTTGGTGTTACGATAGCAATCGGCTTAGCATCAACCTCAGCAGGTACCACTTCAACGTTAACTACAGTCTTAATTGCCTGCGGTAACTTGTATTCTGAACTGGTAACTACAGGAGTTAATTCAAGTTCATAAGAGGTGTTTTCATCAGGGTTTACGGTAATAGAATTAGTAGTTTCCCCGGTGCTCCACTTGTACTCTAAGCTAACTGGGTTAGATGCTAACCAAGCATGAGCAGGTGCGCAATATGCGTATTCAGAGGTACAAGCAGGGTTGGCCACTACAGCTGAACCTGAGGCATTAAAGGTAATACTTTGGCCTTCTTCAATACGATTTTCGAAGCGGTTAGAAACTACGTTAGCCTTAAGAATGAATGGTTCTGGTTTCACCCCTAAGTCTTCCTTAACATTAACCATGGTACAAGCAGTATCACTACCACCCTTAGCCCCAGTTACGGTTACGCAGTACTTAGTATCTACAGCCGGAGCTACGGTAATCTTCGCTGTAGTTTCGCCAGTAGTCCAAGCATACTTAGCTGCGTTTTGCGAAGCAGACGCATCTAATTCAACCTTAGTTTCTGGTTCAACTTCTTGGCCTTGAGCCCCATTAGTAATGAGCGCCTTAACTACCGGAAGCGGTTCGTCATTTACCACTAAATCCTTATTAGCCAAAACGTTTGGACAATAAGAATCAGGTGCGGTAAGTGAGCATGACTTCTTAATTACTACGCTTACATCATAAGTACCAGCAGCCTTATAGGTATGGGTAACTTGAGCCCCAGTAACGGTAGTGCCGTCACCTAACTTCCATACATACTCTAAGCCAGACATTGGAGTATTGTCAGCTAATAAAGCTTGGCCCTTTAAAGTCACGGTCAAACCATTAACAGTAGCGTCAATCACAGGTTTAGCTATTAACACTTCTTGAGAAGTAGAAGCGGTAGCGCCCTTGTTATCAGTAACAGTTAAGGTGTAAGTAGTTAAACCATCACCGCTTACGTTAGTAGATTTAGTAGTAGAAACTACCTTGCCTTGAGCATCCTTCCATTCGTAGGCTGCAATAGAACCATCAGGGTCATATGAACGACTGCCATCAAGACCGATAGTACCATCTTGTGAGCTCTTAGTAAGAACGTCAATGATCGCTAATGGAAGCTTGTTTTCTACAGGTTTTTCACCGTCCTCTACGTTTACAGTGATCTTGCCTGAGCTCTTAGCGCCCTCATTGTCAGTCACTACTACTTCATAAACAGTAGTAACACTCGGACTTACAGTGATCTTAGAGGTAGTTTCCCCATTTGACCATAAGAAGCTCTTAATTGAACCATCAGCATCAGTTGAACCTGAAGCGTCAAGCACGATGCTAGCACCCTTCTTAATAGTTACCGCAGAACTTGGGTTAAGCTTAACTACAGGAGCCTTGTTAGTAGAAGTAGTGAACGGAGAACCGTTGTTTACACTAGTGCCATTAACATTAAAGTCGCTGATTTCATTACGAACGAAGTTGCTACCAGTTGAACTTCTAAACCAGTTGCCAGCACAGTCATTAAACAAGTATTCAAAGCCGGTCTTTGATGAATCAACTAAAATTTCAGTTGAGAACCAACCATCAGGCCCCTTAGTCATTTCTACGCCCGGCGCAGTAGTCCAGCCGGTATTACCTTTAGCTGGTAACGCACGGTAGTGCATACAAACCTTAGCTTGGGTAGTAGTTGGCTTAAAGTAAACGGCAGTACCAAGCTTAATGTCAGGACGGCCCTTAGTGAACACTCCACCTTCAGTAATGGTGTATTCACCTTCAGTCAAGCACTGACCAGCGTCACTTGGATAAGCCCCAGTAGCCCCATTGTTACGAATACGAATATCCGCACAATCAGCGTCATCCTGGTATTTAACGGTCTGCTTGAAGTAGCCGGTATCACCAATCTTAGACATTGAAGCATGAGACCAAGTGTTTTCACCGTACTTAGAGTCGATAAATACTGAACCTACAGCGGTATCCTTTGGTTTAGCGTAAACTGTGACGTTCTTGTAACGGACAATTGGATTATTGCTGTCGGTGAAGAACATATGAGTCCCTTCAACGTCACCTTCTACATCTTCAACGTAACCTTCAGCAGTCTTCTTATAACGGCCTGCACCGACATAAACAGACTGAATTTCACTCTTAGTAACGTTACCTAAGTTATCAGTAGCTTCCATGTAGTAGTCTACAAGCTGGTCACGATAATCAGAGATATAAGCGTAATAGGTATCACCAATCTTTTGGGCTTTAACTACCTTTTGGAGTTTAGCCGCGTCAAAGGTCTGCCAATCAACGCCATCGATATTAGGGGTAAGGTCACGCTTAGTTGTAGGATAAGCCTTCCATTCACCAACCTGATCTACGTCTACGTTAGGCTGACCGGCAAATTTCTTTGGATCGTATACGCGTGGCGCAATATCGGTCGCGCTCATGCGCTTATCCTTGTGCGGACGAACCATAACCTTAACGTCTTTGATCCCACTTACGTCATAAGCATAGGTGTAGATAGCAAATTCGTTATCAGCGTGAGCTACAGTCCAACCTTCAGCCTTAGAAGCATTAGCCGAACCAGGGTTATATGGATAACGCTGTACCCACCACATAGATGGACCGGTCTTATCCTTAGCTAAGTTCTTCTCAACATATGGCTGAGTAAAGAATAATGACTGATTAAAGCCAAGAGTTGGCTTGACGTTATCGTCAGTGTTTTCGTCGTAATAACCAAACCCTGAGTCGATAGAAGAAATAAGGAAGTACCAACCAAGTTCAGCTGGGTTGGCCCCGCCCTTGTAATCATTAGCTTCGTCACCCTTAACTGGGTAAGACATCATGTATGGATTAAGCTGGTTGCCTTCATAGGTAACTTGCCTTTCAGCTTCAGTCTTTGGTGACCAATAGTTAGGGTGCGCATCAAGCCAAATCTGTTCAGCAGTTTCAGCGTAGTTGATAGCCGCCTGTAATAAGGCAAAGTTACGTTCTAGGTAATGGTAACCGTATTCCATTGACACAGCGTGACCAAATGGAAGACCTTCAAAGTTGGTTGGATTTTCGAACTCAGTTCCCATTGCTTCATTAAAATCAGCGAACTGACCTTTCCAAACGCCCATTGGAATATGCCAGTGGTACCAAGTTGGGTCAGAAGAAGAGTCACGAGTATCGATCCATGAACCGTCTTGCACGTGTTGAATATCATCAGCTGGAATTGGATGAGCCTTGAGGTATTCTTGAATCCCCATCCCAACTACGCCTTCAGTTGCGTATTCGTTACCTGAATTCATCCAAGTATCAAGTGAACCGGCGCGCCCTTGTGAGTTGTCCCCATCGTGTGCAATAACGAAGTACATGGTGCGGTCACCTGCAAATTCTTCAAAATCAAAGAGTTTGCTTGTCGCAGGAGTAGCAGCCCCTTCCCAACCTTCAAGCCATGAGCCGTTCTGGTCAACCGGAATACCAGCAAGCTTAGAAACCTCACCTGTTTCTGGATTTACGTACTGCACCCAGTGAGGAATCGCGGCAAATGGGAACTTATTAACTACGTTCTGCTTTTCGTGCGCCATGTTAATGGTCACCCAATCACCTACTTCTGAAGTGTTTTGTAAATCAGCGCGGTTTGGCGGTGAAACTAAAGTATCGAACGCGGGGTCGGAAACACTATAAGGATAATCGCGTAAGGCACGGGAGAAATGGTTATTCCCCATTACAGACCATTCAACGCCAAGCTTTTTTAAAGTTGGAATCAAGCGTTCTGAGAACCCGAGTTCTGTAGGGAAAAAGCCCTTTGATGACTTGAACTTATCGCCTAAGAAGTAATCCTGCTGTAAGGTTACGTTCTGGTAAATAAGATCCTTTAAGAAGTACTGTGGACCAACAAGCGGACCCATAGAATGGTGACCGGTAAAGTGAATTGGTTCAAGGGCATTAAAACCATTGGTGGTTTTAACAGTGCCTACAGTGCTCTTCCAATCATTGGCCCAACCTAAACCGAAGTTTAAAAGCCCTAATTCCGCAAAACTCTGCACATTATTAATAACAGCCGCAGACATAGTTACTTGGGTCTGGCTAAGTGGATGTTTACCGTTATTAGCTCTAGCGGTAGCAGCCGGCCAAGCACCGTAAGCCCCCTGCTTAGCATGGTGACTATAGTAAGTTACTAAGTCATCATGTGGCATTGGACTGCCGTCAGTTAAGAAATAAGTGTAGTTAGCTGGCGGATCAAGCTTAAGCTTAAGTACTTGACCATCATAGGTATAACGAATGGCCCCGCCATTTGGGGTAGTCGCATATGATGATGTGTCATAGTACGGCCAAAAGTTAGGCATGTGGTTATGGTACACATGAGAAGCCGCAATTGTAGCTTCAGCGGTATTAACCAACGCCAGAGGAGCACTGATAGCGAGCCCAATGGCTAAGCTTAAAGTGCTAAATTTTAAGTTCAGGTTAGTCATACAAACTCCGGGAAAAAGTTTTTATACCGAGGCCCAGAGGCCCCAAGGATTATGCTAAATAAACTTTGGCCTTAACTACTCTTTGGCTTTTAGTGGTTTAAACAAACTTTCATCTCGCCTTAAACACCCAAACCAGCATTAAAAACTAAATATCACCCCAAACTAAGCCACAGCTTACCTCAAGCAATCTTAAATTAAATTAACACCAGAGCCTTTAATACACAAAATTCACACTTTTAACATAACATTTCGATTTTAACAGTCAAAATCCTCTTTTAATAACATATTTGTAACATTAACAAACAAAATGTGAAGTAATATACACTTTTGCATAAATGATTTTTTGTAGATAAATTTAACGTCAACTTACGGGATATTGGAATTATTATCTGTATGAAATCGTTTTTCAGATAAAAAAACACTTGTTTTAACCATGGAGCCACCGGCTAAAATCGTCACAAATGGCGTCAAATCTAGGTTTGGTGTTAGCGGTGTTTACAATTGCATCCACCTTCATGTTAGCAATATCGTTTCGTACTATTTCTAACGGCATCTCTTAAAAACCTCATGCACCTAAAATCAACCAAAACAATAGGCCTCTAATCCATAGTTAAAGCCACTTTAATTACGCCATCTCTTTTATGTTCAAATAAGTCGTAAGCTGCATCAATTTGACTTAACGGAAAAGTATGGGTAATTAGAGGTGTAGTATCAATCTTATGCGCCGCAATTAAGCTTAAGATCTCTGCACAATCACAGCCATCAACTCCACCAGTCTTAAAAGTAAGATTTTTTCCATACATTTGTGGCAACGGCAACGTTTGTGCTTCTTCATAAAGAGCTACCACGGTCACAATCGCATTAGGCCGCGCACATTTCCACGCCAACTCAAAAGTATCGCGCGCGCCTGCCACTTCAAGTACCACGTCCGCGCCTCCATGGTCGCTTTTAGCCTGTACTTGAGCGAAGCATTCACTTGGCGCAACCGTAAGAACTCCAGGGTAATGTTTTTCAACAAACTTGCGTCTTTGAGCATCAATTTCACAAACTATAATTTGTTTTGGAGATTTTAAAAGTACACACGCCAAAGTACAAATGCCTGTAGGTCCGGCTCCAATAATAAGTACCGTGTCTTGTGGGGTAATTTCAGAAATACGGGCCGCCCAAAAGCCGGTGGCCAACACATCACCAACAAAGAGAGCTTGCGCATCACTTACGGTCTCAGGAATCTTATTAAGTCCCGTATGCGCCATCGGCACGCGCACATATTGAGCTTGACCGCCATCGATTCGGCAGCCTAAAGCCCAACCTCCGTTTTGGTCAGTACAATTGTTTACATAGCCGTGTTGACAAAAGAAACATTCACCACAAAACGTTTCCACATTAACAGTAACTCGATCATTTGGTTTTACATTAGTAACCTCTGCCCCCACAGCCTCCACAACGCCAACCATTTCATGGCCAATGGTAATACCAGGTACGGCTCTAGGCACCGCTCCATGCTTAATATGAATATCACTTGAGCAAATGCTAGCGAGCGTTACGCGTACAATCGCATCATGAGGGTTAATAAGCACTGGTTTTGGTTTTTCAAGTAACGCGAATTTTCCAGGTTCAACAAATGTATAAGCTAGCATAATCTCTCCTCTTAGCCTTAAGATTAAGTCATACCACGTATGTACCCATAAAGCCGCCAACATAAATAGTCGCCGGCCACAACTAGCTCATATCATATCGTTTAGGCTCGCCACCCGTAAAGAAGCGCGCTAGTAAAATGTATCCTGCTTCTAAGGCTTAATAGTGTAGCGCTTCACAAATTGGCCTTTAGTATAAGATTTTACTAGTTTTTAATAATAATTGTTTGTACTATAAGAGCCTGGACGAAAACTAATTTTATATCCAGATAAACTACTAATCCTAGATAGAATGTGGGCCGTTTTTACTTTAAACTCCATAAGGCCACGTGATGCCCTAGGCGCACTTAAATCTCACTAAACTTTACAAGGCTCGATCATCTATGCAATTGCAATGCCCTAACTGCCATAATAAAATCAAAGGACATTTTACTTTTTGTCCCATATGTGGCCATAATTTGACATCTAACGAGCGCAATGAATTTAACAGGCTCTTTCCGAGTAAAAGTAGCACTTATCAAACTTATAGACGCAACAAATATATTGCTGGCGCTTTAGGGATTTTTTTAGGGACTTTTGGATTTCAACGTTTTTACCTAGGTCGCGCCTTTGACGTTACACTAGGCATCGTCTATTTACTCATTTTTAGCTGGAATGGCTTTGCCACGCTCATCGGAATTGTTGAAGGCGTGTATTTCCTGTCCTTAGATAAAGAACAGTTTGACAATACTTATAATAATTTCGAGTTCGATAATTCATACACCTAGACCCAAAAGAAGTGAGCACCAAAACAAAAAAGTTAACCAAGCAAGCCTTGATAAAACGCCAAACTTCCCCCAAAAAGGGCCTAGCAAGCAAAACTTCGGGACAACACGCCACCAAGATCTGCGAAAATTCGGCCAAAGAAAAGCTCACCAAGAGATCAAAACAAAGAACAGGCCCCAAAGAACTCAGGTATCAGATTGCCACAGGCATATATTAGAATGCTCCGAGGCATATACTAGATGCCCCCGGAGCATGTATTGGCTTACCCCATGGCATATATTAGATGGGCCAGGGCCTAAATTAGCGTTAGTTTTATTTGCTACCTTGCCCCTTAAAAATCTACGAGATCAGGATCTAAGCCCGAACCACCACTATACGGCATCGCACTTATTAAAGCCATATCTTGCGCGCTAAGCTCAAAATCAAACACCTTAGTGTTATCCCAAATTCGCGCTGGAGTTACTGATTTAGGTAATGGCACCACTCCTTTTTGTAAAGCCCAACGAATGCAGATTTGAGCTACTGACTTGTGGTAGCGAGCTGCAACCGCCGCCAAAGTTTCATTAGCAAGTAGCTTACCGGTACCTAAAGGACTCCAAGCCTCCACCAAAATACCATGTTCCTTACAATAAGAAACGGTATCCTCTTGATTTAAACCAGGATGAAGTTCAATTTGATTAACCATCGGGGGAACTTTAGTCGCTTGCAATGCTTTTAGGTGACTTGGCTTAAAATTTGACACGCCAATCGCTTTGATGAGGCCAGCTTCGTAAAGCTCCGTCATGGCCTGCCAAGTTTCCAAATTTAATGCTTCCCAATTACTAAACTGTTTAGCCACAGCCGGCCAATGAATTAGATAAAGATCTAAATAGTCCGTTCCTAAATCACGACAGGTCTTCTTAAAAGCAGCCATGGTTTTAGCGTAACCGCGTTCTGAATTCCAAACTTTACTTGTCACAAAGAGTTCATCGCGCGCCACACCACTAGCTTTAATGCCTTGACCAACGCTCACTTCATTACCATATATCGCCGCCGTATCAATATGTCTAAAACCTGCTTCAATTGCGGTTTTAACCGCCAAAACAGCCGTTTCGCCATCTGGAGTTTGCCAAGTACCAAATCCCACACATGGAATTGAAGTACCATTACATAATGGCACACGTGAATTTAAGCTATTGTAATGCTGAACCATAAAAATCTCCTACTTTGGGTCTATTTACCGTTAGTTTACAATGTAAACGTAAATATAAACGTGAATTACTCTACTTAAATTGCTGGCAAATCAAGTAGAGTAATTGTCAGGCTGTGCCCTAAAGCCTTAGATTTAAAAGTCTATTTCATCAGGATCTTGACCTGAACCACCACAATAAGTCATAGCACTAATAGTCGTCATATCTTGAGCGCTAAGTTCAAAGTCAAAAACTTGGATATTTTCTAAAATACGGCTTGGAGTTACCGATTTAGGAATTGGAACTAAACCTTGCTGCAAGATCCATCTTAAGCATACTTGCGCGGTAGATTTATGATATTTGGTGGCAATGGTTGTTAAAGTTTCGTGCGTTAAAAACTTACCGGCCCCAAGAGGTCGCCATGCTTCCACTACAATGCCATGCTCTTGACAAAAAGCAACCGTTTCAGTTTGGTTTAATCCAGGGTGAATTTCGATTTGATTGACCATTGGTGGGACTTTAGTTTCAAGCAAAGCTTTTAAATGGTGTGGTTTAAAATTAGACACCCCTATTGCTTTTATGAGACCTGCTTCGTAAAGCTCAGTCATTGCTTGCCAAGTACTTAGATTAATTTCCTCCCAATTGGAAAATTGATGAGCTGAGGCTGGCCAGTGAATTAGATATAAATCTAAGTAATCAAGCTTTAAATCCTTTAAGGTTTGGTAGAACGCAGCTTTAGTTTTGGCATAGCCTCGTTCGGTATTCCAAACTTTACTCGTAACAAAAAGCTCATCGCGTGCGACCGAAAGGGCTTCTAACCCAGCTCCAATGCTAGGTTCATTGTGGTAGTAAGCCGCACAATCTATTAAACGATAGCCACTAGAAACTGCATCTTTAACTGCCTGCACCGCGGTCGCATCATCAGGAGTCCGCCACGTACCGTAACCCAAAACAGGCATGGCATAACCATTGTTTAAAATAATTTTGTCAGTTGCTTTGATTTGTGTCGCCATAAAAACTCCCGTTTCATCGCCCAAAACACATTTAAACTTAATTTACTAAACCGTGTCAACTACCCACCACCTAAAGGTAGTGGGCTTGTAACTGCCCAGTCGTAATA
>ERZ1034739.154-NODE-154-length-23312-cov-9.820312_pt1 | contig 23312 bp, 41 predicted proteins | sample MGYA00520636_ERZ1034739 | MGnify/ENA primary metagenome ERZ1034739 (study PRJEB33766, sample SAMN09781703) | gut metagenome | biome: gut microbiome | host: Homo sapiens | place: Madagascar | study: EMG produced TPA metagenomics assembly of the PRJNA485056 data set... | reverse complement strand
ATTTTATGATTCTGTAAAATAAAAAAAAAATACACTATCATATATTTGATAGTGTATTTTATTCTTTTATGCCTTGTACCGCTTTATGTAATTTGATAGATTATTTCTTAATCTTTCGCCTGCATATACTGCACGAGATAGCATTAATGTGTCTATGCATACTCCAATAGCTATATAGACATATATATTATCTCCGGTATATATTCTTGCTAGTACTAATACAAGCAATATCATTGTTTTTATTATTAGATTCATGTTTAATGTATTTAACACTATATCAATCAATCTCATTATTTGATTCCTCCTCTTTCTTCCACAGCTTTTTATAATTGTTCTCATTCTGAAATTTCTTCCAACATGTTGCCCCCATGCCTAGTTCTATAGCTTTTGCATTTTTAAGCTTTCGTCCACATCTTTTACATATTGTTGATTTTAAATCGTTCATTTGTTACCCTCCACATTCCGAACTGAATTTGTATTGCTTTTTCCACTACCCACATATCTCTAGGAGCGATATAAGCTGATTTACAACCTAGTAGAATTTTTTCAACGGTAGTTATCTGCTCTGGCAAACAGTAACTTATGCGTCCTTCAACATATACATATGTATGCTGAGGTAATCCGTCATAGACAGTCGAAAGAGGCATGATTTGAACAGTGCTACAGTACTGGTTATTTTTATTATTGCTTATAACAACACAAGGTCTTATTCCTTTCTGCGTATGTATTCCCGGTCTTATTTTCGCTAAATCTATCCAGAAAATATCACCTCGCCTTATATTCATACAACTCCACCCCTATTCTTTTTATCAACCTTGAGATATAAGACTGACTTATATTTACTTTTTTGGAAATTTCTTTCTGTGTAAATCCAAGATAATACATCTTCAGTATCTCTCTTTCCACTGGACTATCTTTCAATAATTCACACAAATCTTGGCATAATTCAAAAGCTTTAAAGTCATCCTCATTACAAGGAATTACATCCGCCAATGTGAATGTATTCTCTTTATTATTCTCCACTTCCTTATCTAATGACAATATGTTTTTATAAATTTGTCTATGTGAAGCTAAAAACTTTCTTCTCTCTGTACCGATTTCATTTCTTATACAGATAAAAGCGTATGTGCTAAATGCTCCCTTGTGTTCTTCGTATGTTAATACGGCTTTACATAGCCCGATTGCTGCTAGGTCGTAGTAATCTTCTCTACTTAGATTGTTTTTATACAGATAAAAATATATCAAATTATGATTTTTTTTTTAACAACTTCCTGCTGTTCAGGGGTGAGCCTCATTAGACTTCACCTCCTTTATAATAATCCTTGTGATACATCACACCATTTATGACTATGATTTTATCTTCTGGGATATTGGAAGGACGTGGGGCATACATCTTATCAAGTACTGCGTCTATTGCACCACTTAAAATCTCCATATCTCTTTTGTTCAACAGCTCAGGCCTTACTATTCTCCTATCTCTTTTCATATATGTATTTCCCCCTTTCTAATTTATGCCATTTCAAATGTGTATTTAACTGTAAACACATCATATCTAATTAAATTAGTCACAATGTATCCGAGTTCACGCATTTTGTTTTCATAATGCAGAGCCGTTTCGTTTGAAACAACCATATCTAATTTAGTATCAGCCTTTCTAATTAAATTCTGAAAATTTGACTTTGTTGTTTTTGAAGAAGCTATTCCACATCTTCTAATATAAGCTTTCTTACCATCTAAATAAAGTGTTGTAGTCATATCTTTGTACCTCCGTATGTGTTCTTTGTTTTATTATGTTTATATTGTAACACATAAAAATAGAAAATGCAATAGTTTTTTTGAAAAAACATTAAAAATCTCACTCATGTAGTGAGTGAGATTACTTCTTTTTAGTAATTTTTAATGGAGTTGACTCCCGAACTGTCTCAGTTTTCTTTTCAAATTGAGATAATGGCATGGTCTTTTTTACTCCATCATGCGTAAAACTTACCATAGGTACACCTTTTTTTGATATAAAATGAGAAATATTAGATACAAGACTTTTGTATGGTTTTTGTACATATCTGTCACCCCCAGACAATCTTACTCCGGAATCTTTAGTCGTGCCGTGCTCACCATATCCTCTAGCTGTACTCCATTTTGGCTTTGTATATTTTTTACCATTAAACCGCACATAATCTTTATCTACCCAATCCCCTGGCTCAGAACTTTTTTCCGATTTACCATAGTTTTTTTGAAGAACTCGTTCAATGTGCTTATCTAATTTATCAGCAGGCATGTCCACTTTTTTAATACCCTTTACCCCGCTGATAACAGGTTCTCCATCTGAACCAATTCCAGACTGTCTACCTGACATGCTGTACACACCAGAACCTTTTCTTTCTAATACACTTTGAAGCTGTTGCAAATTTGTAATTTCTGGCATACCATTTTTATCTTTTCTAAAAACAGACACACCACCCTCAAATATATCACGATTTTCATAATCTTTAACAGAGAGAGCTATAGCCTCAAGTAATGACTTACCCTCATCCATCCATTCTGCAATGTCTGAACCCTCATCCCCTCGAAGTTTAAAATAATTTAAAGAATAGCCTGACTCAGGAACAGCTCCAAATCGTATGTAGTCTGAGCTTCCGGAAATACTACTAGAACCTCTTCCACCCATTTTTAAAAATCTCCTTTTTATTTTTTATTATACAAAAAAAAACAGTGAATGTATAGTAGTTAAATTGAGATATGTTCTAGTTGTGTTTGATGTTCAAACTTAGTCTGCAACTTAATATATGTTAAATCTGACGTGCGAATAAGCATCTTAATTGGAGAAATCTCATCAATTACTTTTTGCATACCCTCTAAAAATCTATCAAAAACATTCACATTTTTAACACTTCCAACAGATGAAATCATCAATATGCTCTCTTTTGGCATACCTTCTAAGCACCAATTAAAGCTATCAATCGTTGACCAGTTAGGAGATGGAATAACTGTAATTCCTTGTATTTGACACATTCGGGCAAACCACAAATTTCTATAATGATTAAATCTTTGCAACGGCTCGGGCATATCTGTATAAAGACTAAAATCTGGCTGTACAATTCCTTTATATTCTTTCAGTACATCAATATATCTTTGAGGATTGTTCCATATTCTATTGAATAAATAATCTTGGATATAGAAGTGAATATAACAATCCTTATTTTTATTGGACAAAGCATAGTTAAAAGGAACTAATGGAAGTCCTCTTCTTGGAATATCTAACGACTTTAAGGGTTCCAATATCGGGAACCCTTTATCTGTAAACTCCATTTCAAATGGCGTCTTATACCAATTCAGTATATCTTGCCCATTTAGATATGCATTACTCTTCATTTAATAATTTCTCCAATTTTGAATAGAAAGCTGTATAGTTATCATTTTCCTTTAGATACTCAACTAGCTTTGATTTACCTTGATATTTGCTTAATATTTCACCAGTTTCTGTATCCACTAAAGAGAACCATGCCCCACCTTGCACAACCAATCCCAACTTGATTGCCACATCAACTGCATCCGATACATAGTCAATTCCTTCAAGATATTTCAGTGTGTAGAATCCTACTTTTCTATCAGGTCTACATACTTTAGATTTCACAAGTGCTACATTGACTATATTACCTGCCGGATTTTCGCAAGCCCTTGAAAGATTGTTGCCTTTTTCATCAATGTAATTACCTTTTCTAAATTCAAGCCTTGTACTACAACCATGCCTCCAGCATTTTCCACCTGTAGTAGTAGTTCCACCATAAGGGCTATTCATGTCATCTCTTGCCTGATTTATGCCGATAAAAGTTGACTGTGTTCTTGCTAATATAGGTGTAAGTTTCTTTGTAAATTCTGTCAATGCCATACTTACTCCGCCATATGTTCTTTCTCCTATCTGCTTTTCGTTTGCTTGCATTGACACCATAGCACCGATTGAATCTAAAATACCTATGCTTATTTCTCCACTATCTATAAGCTCAAGCATCATGTTAAAAACTTCTTCTGCTCCCATACTATCTGGGTCAAGATATATAATATCATCACAGTTTAATCCTAACTTAGTAGCCCAGCAAGAATCAAATGTATGTTCAATATCTACAAACAACACTTTTTTATCCGGAAACATTCTTTGAGCATTTCCTGCTACATCAATAGCAGTAGTTGTCTTTCCACTTCCATCTGCACCGTAGAACTCTGCTATTCTACCAACTGGAATACCGCCATATGTCATATAGTTTAATCTGCAAGATGAAAAAGGAATCTTCTGTACTTCCTGAAAATCTACTCCCAGCTGAATATTTCCAACTTTCATTTTCTTATTTAAGTCTTTTATAATCAAATCAAGATTACTACTCATATTATCCCTCGCTTTCTAATAACTCTGCTTCCCTAATCTGACATACCAATTCCCACGATAACAATTCCAATAAAAATTATAAAAATAATTAATCTACTCATTTTCTCCACCTCTCAATTTCTCCAGGTCACCACACATTTCTGCACTTATCATATCAAAACTATACTTGCATTTACAATGCTTTTTAATTACATCATTTTCGGATAAATACACTTGATGTAATCTACACCAATACTTAGGCTTTTCGCAAATATTTCCATCTAAGCCTATAAACGATTTCCCTTTTATTGCTTTCTTATAGTTCTTCAAATTCTTTTCTTAACCTTTCCTGTTCCTCTTCAATCCAGTTCTCAAAATCATGTAGACAGTTAGAGCTTAATCCTGTGGGGATTGCAAACTCATTAATAATTTCTAAATCTGTCATAATCTGTTTTGCCCTATTGAACTCCTCAATTTTCATAAGCTATTATTTTTTCTCTTATAAATTAGCAAATTCGTTTTGTAAGTATTCTTTCTTTTTCTTAACCCAATCACTAAATTCTTCCTTTAATTCTTCCGAAGCAAAAGAAGGAATCCCACAGTTAGTTAAAGCCTTTAAATCTTGCATTATTACTCCAGCCCTTTGATAGTTTTCCTGCGTCATGCTAATTCACCTCACTTTTATTGATGTAACGACTATTCGATAACTCCATTTCAGTAATTCTTTTATTCATTACCTTTTTCAAACTATTAAGCATTTCATACCCGGCATCCATACGCAATTTCACTTTTTTATAAGCTCTTGAATATATAGCAAGTGTCATTGTTTCTGCCTGTGCTATAAGCTCTGCTTGTGCCGTTTTATCTGCAACTGTTTTTCCTGTTGCTTGTTCTCTTGCTTTTGAATATACTTCCTGTCTTATAGCTTTACAAGTATCTTCTTTAATGCCTAAATCTTCCTGTGCGGACCCTGTGAAATAAAGAATATTCGCAAGTTGTAAAATTGAATTTTGAAGTTCATCATCGCACAGAACTCTACCACCTTCCATTAAATCTCTAAGGACTCCCATCATACAATCAAGTTCCATACAATATTTTTCTACCAAGTTATCTGATAATTCCTTGATTGTATCACTTATATTATCCACATTTTTCATTATAGATTCAGCGGTTTTTGGTTGTTCATCATTTACTTTTATTCCGTCTCTACGACTTGCCATTATAATGCCTCCTTCCATATTCTGCTATCAATAATGCCTCTGCCATTCCATCGTGGTCTTTCTTGCATCTGTCTGTTGCTTTTAAATCCACACCTGGAAATAATCTCTTGCATACTTCAATGGATGTATTTTTATCAGATGTGCAGGAAAATTCTTTCTTCCATTTCTGCGGTGTAACAAGTTCATAAGGGATTCCATATGCTTTTAATACTCCTTGGATAAAACCAAAATTCATTCCGAAGTTAAATGTACTTGATACTCCCTGCTTAGGCATTGCGTGAACGTGCTCTACAGTACATGCCACTCTAAAACCTTTAGAATCGTTAAATAATGAAATTAAGTTGTCATCAGAATAACAATATGTTTTTACAAGCGGAGTCACAAATCCTGGGCGTATATTAATAAACGCTATTCCCCCATTCTTTCCTGGGTCAATTCCTATATAAATCATTGTTATTTATCCCCCTTTATGCAAACATTCAAAGTAGTACGATACACCTTTCTACGATTATCGTAATCAGAATCTTCTGATACTGTTATAATCTCTTTAAGGTTGCTTGCTAACTGATATACAAGTGCATCCTGCACATATCCATCCGGAATATATTCCACCTTCTCAAAAGGCACATAAAAAACAGCCTTTAATTTTTTAATATCATAAGATTCTCGGAATATCTCATATCGTGGCTTTTGGATGTCTTTAAGTCTCTCGATTTCTGCTTGCAACTCGTATATTTTCTTATCCTTCTTAGATTTAATACCAAATATCACTTTTATCTCTCCCTATTCCATTCAAATACAGCATTATAATCACCTTCGAAATATTTATAAACACACTGTACACAAATCAGCCTGTGACCTACCCTCGATAGAGCACCGTCTATACTAACTTTTTTACCGCACAACGTACAAGTATGCCTAGACTGCCCGCTACAACTTATTCCATGCTCTTCGAATATTTTTATATTTTCTTTGTCAACTTCTTCATTTATTTCTGGTAATTTCTCAAATAAATCTATAAAAGGGGTTCCGTTGAATGTAGTATTCATTGTACTTTTACCTCCCCAAAAGGCATACTTTTATCTATTGCAATTTGAAATTTATAAGGTACCCAATTCAACTCCCCACCATATACCCATGAATTATCTTTACCATCATACCAGTTGGACAGCATTCTAATGAGCTTAAACGTCATTTTTGACATTATTAAGTATGGCTCATGACCATAAGAGTTAGGTATTTCTACAAGATTATTTAATTCTGAATCTACATCCATATCCTGAACATCGAATAAAACATAGTTACGCATTTTTATCCTACCTTTCTGCATATTGACCTATATCTGCACCAGCGACAATTACTTGTATCCTCTGTCTTAGGCGGGGCTATAAGTCTTTCAACATAGCCTTCACACTCTGAAATATAATTGCACAGCCAGTTTTTCATGTCCTGCGTGACTTCAAATATTTCCGGTACTTCAAGTGTGCAAATATCTCTGTTTTCATACATAACAAATGCCTTATCTAAATCCAAAACAGTACAATAACAGATTACTTGATTATGATGCTGTTCAAGGCAAGAATCCTCAATCATATTGAATTTAAAAGAAACAACATTCTTGAACTCCCAAAGAAAATCTTCGTTTGTTGAAATTCTTCTTATAATTCCATCACATCTAAAAGATAAATTTAAGGCAGTATCTATAAGATGTGTTTCTGCTCCTTGTGTACCTTTCACTATCAAGGATTTACATTTACCAAATTTCTGCTTCTGCTTAACATATTCTGCAACATCAAGATACTTCCAATCATATCCCATTTTCTGTAAATTCAACAAAGCATTTTGCAATGCTTCATGTCTCGCTGTTCCTGTATCCGCCATCCCAGTAGAATTATATTCTACTGTTTCCGGGTCTTGTGGAGCTTTTGTACGAGTGAAATACATATTTCTCATACAGTGTAAGGAAGAGGGTTTATAATAATTACTTCCTGCTCTTCTTCCTTCTTGTTCCATTCTCTCGATACAACTCATTACATCTGCCAGAAACTTCTTATTTGCGGGAAGTTGTGGCTGATTGTTATTGATTAAATTTAATAATCTTCTACTCATTTATTTCTCCTTTATAGATAGTGTTTATATGTGTTATCGCTTCACAATGATTCTATAAATTTTCTGCGTATTCTTTACAACTTTTTAAAGTTGTTCCTTCAAATATAGTATCACTTGTCTCAATATTTCTTAAAACCCATTTCTGCTTATAGCCAACACTATAAGATTTTCTTCTTTTTACTTTCACATACTCATCATCAATCCTATATTTATTGTCTTCGCTAACATAATACATACCCATATTACCATCAGTAAATGCTTCTCTCCATTTCATATTCTTGTACCTCCGTTTTATGTATTTCTTAATTTGTAATTATATTGTAACACATAAAAAGGTAAAATGCAAGTGATTTTTGAAAAATAAATAAAAAATTATCCTGCCTATTTAAGACAGGATAAAACAAGATATTCAAGTGCTATATCTTCGTCAACGGTTCCCATTTTTATTCCAGACTCTACATGCTGGCAGAGTAGCATATTTCTTCTTACCTCTTCAATACTGTAGCCGCCAACATTCTTAGTACATCCATACAGATCTCCTTTCGTCAGTCCTGTTCTTTCCATTGCTCCTTGCTTATTCTTACCAAGACCCTGATATGCAAGCAGATTTCTAAATCCGTTGTACAGTATATATGCAGTAGTCATTACTGGTTCGCCTTTTCTTTTAGCTTCATCCAGCTTCTGTATAGCCTTTTCTGGGTATCCTCCTAATACAGCATTTGTCAACTCAAACGTGATATCTCCGATGGGCTTATAAAATAATCCCTGCTTATCTAACTCGTCAAAACAATCATTGATAGATACCTCCTTGCCCAAATTTCCAACGTACTCATGATACTGCTTAATCTTATCAATCTCTAGCAGTATGAGTCCATAGTCTTGAGTGCAATATTCAATCAAGTTACTTGTGTTTTTTTCGCTTAAATCGGGCAGAAGCTTGTAAATGTACTGTTGAAGTACATCTGTACCCAGACGAGCAAATTCAACCAAATTTTGTTGATTTTTTCTTACAAAACTTGAACGCTTATCTAATGTATGATACCTAAGAATTAAGAAACTGTTATTAAGTAGGCCGGGGATGATGCCCCAAACATCCTCTGCCTTTAAAAAATCAGTGTCTTCATTAACTACAAATATTTTTGAAACATCTTTAGAAGATTTGAACAAGCTTTTATTCTGACAAGCTTTTACAACCTGTTGAACACTTTCCATATCTACCCGGCGTCCTTGCAGGGTAGATAAAATCGTATCAATATAAATATCAAGTATCTTCTGTTCCTCACCATACATGATAAGTAGATGAGGAATACTCTTTTCAGATACTCTCTTCATTAAGTCTACAAGTTCCATGATTAATCCTCCTTCTTTGGAGTTGCCCAGCCACTTGGAACAAGATAGCAAGTCTTGAGCTTTTCTGAATAAGGTCTTAATCTTGCACAGACCTCATTCCATTCTCTCCTAAAAGCTTCTCTTGATTGAGCACTTGTGGTTGTTGTACTAATCATTAAAATAACCCTCCTTTTTTATTTGTCTTTTTAGTCTTACCCCCGCAAACATGGCAGGCAATATTGTATAGATATTCCTTATCATAGTCATTAAGTCTGTGATATAAGTCAAATCCTGTTGTTCCATCAAAGTCATAAAAAATATATCCATACTGTGTATTCTTAATATCAATCCCTTTCTGCATATCAACCAACTGTCTGCTTAATTCGTCATATTGTTTATCAGAAAGTTTATTTGTATTTAATTCATAGTAGGCTATTGCGTTTAATATGATTTTTCTTTGAAGAAAATTAACACAAGTAATTTTATCCCATCTTCTAGGAAATCTCTGCATTTTTAATATCCTCCAATATATTGATAAGCATACACTCAATGCTTGCTTTCTTATTGATTGTATTCCTAGATAGTTCCTGCATACATCTTGATATATGATATACACTAATACTCTGTAGTAAGCTTGTGTCTAATGAAAGTATATTCTTTCTAAAAACTCTCATGAATAATGTACAATCGCACTTATCTGTTTCTGTCTGTTTCCCTCTTAAATTTGTGCAAGCTTTTAATAATTGAGTTCCGCTTTTATCATTAAAAGCTTGGAACACTTCATTCACTAAATATTCCGCATTTTTTATATTATCTACATCCTCCATTGTCTGCCCTATATTTGAGCAGTAGTTTAATAGAATTTCATCATTTGTAGCAGATAACAACTCTTCCCTTGTATAAGGTTCCATTTTAATGACTGTTCCTCTGCTCTTTATTGTCCCCAGCATATTATCTATATTTTGCACAGTCATGATAAAATAGGCGTTATTCGGAGGTTCCTCAACAACTTTAAGAAGTGCGTTTTTTGCTTCATTTTTCATATCATCGGCATTTCTAAATATATAACAAGTTGGTTCTGTAATAGTATAAGCATTTTCTATTGTTTCCCGGACATCAGCAATACTATTTCCCATAATTATACCCTTAGCATTTATCATTTTTATAATGATTTTTGCAAGTGTTAATCTTCCACTACCAATATCTCCTGAAATGATAATGAATCTGGGTACTGACTTATTACACCGACAGTGAATAAGAGTATTTATATTATTTTTCTGCCCAGTCATATAATTCCTCCAATTCTTTCCACATCAAAGGGCTAACTAGATTAACATGATAATCTTGTAGAGAATATCTTGGATTATAATGCTCTTCCAAACAACAATAGGGCGCAACACTAGCTTCAAGCGTAACTACTATATCTCCAGGTTTGAAAAAACAGAAACTATCATCAATAACTCTACATACTGTACCCGCCTTTAACATTCTATCACTCCTTTCCACAATAAATCAAAATAGATAATTCAATCAATGTCTTTGGGTCGTTTTCCCATTTAATTTGACTATTCAAAGAAACTACAAAGTCCATAACACTAAATAATGTATCATCAATAAGCTGTTCCAATTCATTTTCAAGTGTTTTAGGCAGACTTATATAATCAAAATTCTTATACAAGACATACTTTTCTGCTTCCAAAACAAACTTTGCGAAATCTTTCATAAACTGCTTAACATCTTTGCCTGCATTGTATACATTCTCAATAATCCTAACTGCTGATACTTTTACCTTTCCCTCTAATGCGGATAAAAATGTTATAAAGGTGCTATAATCTTCTGCACCTATAGTGTTTAAGACATTTTCCAATGTTAGTTTTTCTTTAGATAGTGATAGGCATTTATCCAACAAAGTAATTGCGTCACGACAGCCTCCGTTAGACACTTTGGCTATATAATCTATGGCATCATTGTCAGCTATTTTTTCTTCGCAATACAAAATATATCTTAACCGAGTAACGATACCCTTGTTGCTTATCTTCTGAAAATTGTACCGTTGTACTCTTGACAGAATTGTGTTCGGGATTTTCTGTGGGTCGGTCGTACACAAGATAAATATTGTAAACTTAGGTGGTTCTTCAAGTGTTTTTAATAAAGCCTGCCATGCACCGTTTGATAATGAATGACATTCATCCACTATGAATATCTTATACTCAGCATCCAAAGGTTTTCTCTTTGCATCATCTATGATCTGTCTGATATTATCTACACCGCTATTACTTGCGGCATCTACTTCAATAGGATTTCCTTTTCCATCATTTATCATACTTGCAAATATTCTAGCACTTGTAGTTTTACCCGTCCCCGCAGGACCAGTAAAAAGATATCCGTGCTGGAATGTCTTTGTTTCAATCTGATTTTCTAATATGTCTTTTATTGCTGTTTGTTCCGTCATATCATCGAATGACTTTGGGCGATATTTTACCGCCAATGATTCTTTTGCCATTTACTTTATACCTCTCTTTCTTTTTTGTCTTTGTATTGATTCCGTGATATAATCTTCAAATAATGCGTTATTTTTTTTTTGCTTGTAATACTTGCTCTTTCTTTAGTAGATATTCATTTCTCTGCTGTATATAAGTTTCACAAACTCCATGACAGCCAATGAATCTTTCTGTACAATCTTTGCAACCGCTTATCATCGAGACCCCCTATAAATTTGGTTCAATAAACTCCTTATATTTCAAATATTCTAAAAACTGTGCTTCGTCCAAAACATAATAATTTTTATCTTCCCATGATGAAAACTTGAACGCAAGAACTGACTGTTGTTTCCCTTGTTCAAATGCCTGCATTCTCATTTTATCCATCCATTCTTTTTTAATTGTAAAAGATGTTTGTTCTTTTGTAGGTGTCTTTGCTTCAATTAAAAAATGCTTTGTATGTACATCACCACCACCAAACTTTGTTCCACCTGAATTGCTTTGTACTTTTCCACCGGTTACTTTTGCAATATGCTTTTCCTGTTTATCTGAAAAATATCTAGTTGTCATATTAAATCACGCCTCCCAATGTATTATCTTTCCATGCATCAATGTTACATTTATAGGAGTTTTTATATTTTCATAGTATCTATTATTAGCCATCATATAATCATCCATAATACTCAAATTCAAGTAAACTTTACCTGATTTATCATACTGCTTTGCAATATCTTTTATCTCCCTCAACTTTTCTAATATCTGATTTTCACATTCTTTTCTATTCATTTTATATTTCCTCCCATTCTTTTATTGCGGATTTAATTACCCAACCCGTCCATGTTATATCATCAATCTGCTCCATAATGTGTTTCAATTTTTCTTTTGCTTCCTCCTCACTTTCTATTCTTATTAGTCCTATTTTATCTGAGCATTCCGGACCTATTCCATATAGCTTAGATATGCTATTTGTAAGATTTTTCCCACATACAAGGCATTTTGATGTAGATTCTGCTTTTCCTTGTAAATTCATATAATACATTCCCCTTGTTTCTTTTACAACCTCGCCTTGCATGATACAAAGTGGCATTGGCGTTCCATCATTCCATTTATCCTGAAAATCAAAAGTAGATGTTGCAGGTTCTGTCATATATTTCTTAACAGTGATTTTATATGACTTCCCTACCTCCATTTTCTGAACAGGTGAGCATATATAATCTTCTGTATTTACTTCTTTTCTTTTTCCTTCAAGGGTAAACTCAAACGACTTACCCTCTTGAAAATCCTGCTCATTGTATCTATGTATTTGTTTAAATATTTCTTTCATACTCAACCCTTTCTTAGAACTCAGTCAATTTTCCCTGTTTATTAACCCAAGCAATAACATCTCCTAAAGAGTCACAAACAAATACTGATTTGCCTGTCTCTTCATTTATCTCTACTGCGTTCTTAACTGCTAACTCCTTTGTCATTACTGTATTATTTACTGTGATTATCATATCCTATACCTCCTACTTTTCTTTCACATCATCATATCATTAAGCAATCCCACATGAGTCAAAAGCCTTTACCATAACCTTTGCTATTTCTCTGTCAATTCCCTGTGCTACTAACTGCTTTACTTTATCATTATATACATCCTTTTCAATTTTTCTTGCTAACTCCTCGTCATTTACCATTTCTTCAATTACATTTAATCCGGTTACCTTCATATCAATCACCTTTTATCTTTCTATGTATTTCTTACTTACAAGTATATTGTAACACATAAAAAGATGAAATGCAAGTGATTTTTGAAAAATTAAGTTGTACATTCTCTATTTTTTTTGTATAATAAAAAATAAAAAGGAGATTTTTAAAAATGGGTGGAAGAGGTTCTAGCAGTGGTACTGGGCGAGAAGTAGCAACATCAAACAGAATTATGAATGAATTTTTACAAGCTGGAATAAATAGCAAATTTAAAGGGATTGCTCGAAATGCAAGAGATGGTGTTGGTGCTTATCATTGGAAAGGAAGTAAAGCAGTTTCAGGAAAGACAGCTCTTACAGACATGGCGGATGGTTACAGCTTCTATACAAGAGGAGACACCACGCTAGTAGCAGGACTCAGCCGGAAAACCAATGAACAAATAGTTTTCGCAAACAAAAGTTCTCATCCTGTAATTAAAGCATTAAAAGACAAACAGGAAAGTAATCGAACTCGAGAAGCAGAAGAGCAACGAAAGGCGAAAGAGAGAGTAATGGGTATGGATAAATCAACCACGAGTACTTATGATAGATGGTATGCTAAGAATAAAAAAGATTTTGAAGCTTACTATTATGGAAATAAAAAAAAATAAACTAAAAAAGATGGTTAGTTTTTAACTAACCATCTAGTAAAAGTAATCGTCCACGCCAATGGAATAAATACTTAAATATTATATGATTATTCTGCCATATTGTCAAGTTCTTCATCTTCCAGCAATGCTATAACCTGCGTTACTTTTCCACTTTCAATCTTCAAAGCATTTTCATTTCCATAGCAAATTTTCACTGTATCGTCCGGATTAGCTTGCAACTGTTCCTTTAACATTGGAATATCCACACAACACATAAACGGTGCAAAGTCCTTGCTTTCCACATAGTTAATTGTTTCAGTTGATGCGTCCTTCTTACTGTGAATATTGATGCCCTTTCTACCGAATGTGAAATATGCTCCATTCTTATCATAAGGTTCAATGAATAATGCAAGTCTATCAAGCACAGATAAAAGTAAATCCTTTGGTACTTTGCAAGAAGATGTAAATGCTTCATCAAGATAAGCGCGTACCTCATTAGCTGGGAAATCTTCAATTCCTTCCATTAACGCTCCATCAATAATCACATCGTCTGTCACGAACTGAATATCTGTTTTTCCAACATAAACTTCAATATCTTCCTTTGTATTCAGTGTCAATAACTGCATCTGCTGAGCGGAGATAAGAATAGGTTCGTCGTGCGTAAACATCTTAAAATCATTGAACGTGATTACATTGGCATCTGTACTAATAACAGTATCCCAACAATAATAACCAGTCAAAGCTGGATTTTCTAATGTCTTTGCAAGTGCTGATTTATTGATATTATAAGCCTGCATAACACTTGAAAGTTTGGTTGAACACGAGGCATTTTTATCATCTAATAGCTTAATATCTGGGAATGAGATAAGTCCTTCCTCGTCTGAAATCAATGGAATCTTGTATGTTCCATTAGCCTTGATTGATAGCACATCATCTTTTACAGACAAATCAATATCCTCTGAGGTTGTTTTTGCAATCAACTTTCCAAACTTATCGGCATCTACTGTGATGTCCATATCTTCCCCGGCTACTTTGTCAATAATAATGCAAAGGGTATTTGTCATGTCTGTTGTAAGCAATCGTAACTTTCCATCTGCAAGCTTAATGCCAATCATTGAGGTAATAGGAATTAGATTATTAAATCCTGCCCCTTTGATTGCTTTGTTTACGGCTTCTTTCATTCTACTTGTTACTACTTTCATTTTTAATCCTCCTTAAAATAATTTTTTTCGATACTTAATTGCTGAATCTCTAATCTTAGTCCTACTCAAAAGACAGTCCGCTATTGCACAAGCATACTTATAGGCTACTAAACTAGGTGCCCCAGAGCATCTATTATACTGCTCTTTTACAGATATATCATCTGGAAAATAAAAATCATCACCAACCGTTTGCAGTCTAAGATGTTCTCTTACAGACATTCTTCTTGGAAAATTTGAATCATTTAACATCTGCTTATGTGCTTCCTTATAGTTATCAGATATCTTATAAGGTTCTGGGTATAATAAAGCTGATTGCTGAGAAGATAATACAGTCTTAGCTGGTTCATCCCAAGTATTTTGCCTAAAATTACTGCTAAATGCTGAATATATAGAAGCACTTAATTTATCAGTATTATGATTTTTAACATCTGATATAGTTTTATTTTTTAAATCATAAATAGCATCTCGCTGAGTTGTTCTATGCCATACTGCTTTAGGTACTATAAACTCATTCTTTATAGAATCTGCAATAGCCACCATAAATACTCTTTCTCTTTGCTGTGGCACACCAAGTTCAAATGAATTTACGATATTCCAATAAGTATGATAGCCGTAACTTTCAATCAATCGACAAAATTCCTTAAAAATTGGTAAGCTATCTCCCATAGCAATACCAGCTACATTTTCAAAAAACAATGCTTTTGGCTTTTTAGCACTAAAAAGTCTAATAGTTTCAGCTAATAAATCTCCATATCTTTTATCATTTGTTAGTCTTCTTGCTCCGCAAACTGAAAAAGGTTTACACACTGGTGTAGCTATCATCAAATCACAATCTGGTATATCATCAGATTTAATTGTACGAATATCTGCACAAATCGCATGATTTCCGATATTGAGATTATATGTTTTTACAGCATCTTCATCATTATCAATCGACCATATAATATTATATCCTGCTCTTTTAACTCCATATGCTCCTATACCTGCTCCACAAAATAAATCTATACAAGTAAGACCATTTGAATCTAATTGTTTTATTTCGGACAACATATAATCTCCTTTACTTTATCGCAATATATCCAACAAAATTCATCCATCTCCAAAATACATCAACTTGTCTAAATCCAGCAGATTTTAATAAATTGATATTCATATCATTAGTAACTGGAACTAACACACCCTCTAAGGATAGTCTCTTTCTTTCAATCTGCTCTTCTGAATAACCGTTAGTCTTTTTCATTTCATAATAGTTATTCACCATAGCCTGATTAAGAATATCTGTACTGCCTAGCACTTTTTCTATCATAATAAATGTTCCATTCTTACTGCTTAATGAATCATATATATTCTGAATTATGTGCTGACGATATTCAATTGGTGTGAACTGAATTGTTAAACAAGAGGTTACTATATCATACAATGCTGATGGAAAATCGGTTCTCAAATCGCAGTTAATAATTGTGATTTGTTTTTCAATCAACTCATCCAAAAATCTATGCTTTGCCTTAGTTAGCATTGGCTCTGAAACATCACAACCTGTATAATAGACATTTACATCATTCAGACTATCAAGAGATTCTTTTAATGACTGAATCATCAAACCATCAGAACAACCAATATCCAATATACTAACTGTATGTTTCTTTGAGTATTCAAGTATATATTTACTCAATCCAGCTATAGAATCACGCATTAAATTGTACTGTGGAATAGATCTCTGTAACATATTCTCAAAACATTCTGCTACATTAGAATCAAATTCCCACTTATTTCCAGGTTCAACATTATCAATAACATTCATATATTACTCCTTTCTATGCTAAAGTTAATAAGTCAGTTAAAGATGTTAATACATACTTTGTTCTATTGCTTTTCTCTTCATAAGTACCATTATCATACTTACCTGACTTATAGCATATATAATTTTTCTTTGTTACTCTTAATTTTAAAGTCTTAGAATTTAACTTAATATAATAGAGATTCTTCTTTGAGCCAATATGCATAGATATCTTATTATTTTCACAAAATGATTTTACTTTCAAATCAATATTATCATCACCCTTTTCTAAATATTCTTTTCTAAGTCCCTCTAATTTTTCAATTCCAGGCATAGGAACTAAATGCCTTTCAACTTTCTCCTCTTTAGCTGTATGCTCAGTTTCAAATGCTACGATCTTATCAATAACCTTTGCCTTTGATTCTTTGAGACTTGTTCTTTCCTTGTTACAACTTACCTTTACTCCTAACTTGTCAGCATATGCAATTAACTCTGCACCCTTCATTGATTCTAATTCTACTCTTTCCATAATATGTATCCTCCTTTTATATATTTGTGTTGTTATCTTTAACATGTTTGTATTGTAACACATAAAAGGAGATATTGCAAGTGGTTTTTTAAAATTTCCTTAATTTATTTTCAATTCTTCACCATACCAATTTTTTGTGAAATCAACATCACACTTGAATGGAAGTTTAATCAAATGACTAGGTGCAGTTCTCATAAGATAGGAAAGTCTTTCTCCTGCTTCCTTTGCATTTTCAATAGGGCATTCACCTATAACTTCATCATGTACTTGTATGAGCAAATGAAAATCAAGCTCTTTCATTCTTTCATCATTGTTTATTGCTATCATAGCCAGCTTTGTTATATCTGCCGCCGAACCTTGTACTCTTGCATTTACACATTGTCTTTCCGCCTGTGCTATAAATCCACTATTATCCTTGATCTTAATTCCTTCAGATAAGGCTTTTTGAATTATATCGTTTTTCTTTTTCCGCCCAAATGCTTTATCAAGTTGTTTGATATAGTTGTCTTTTACTTTCTTAGGAACTTCTGTAGATACTTCACTTCCAAAAGCTAATGGGTCAAAGTTAGTAACTTTTCCACTATAAGAAAATTCATATCGTTCTAATTGCATATCGTGTAAATGTCTTCTTCTACCCCATGCAGTAGTAACATATCCCTCTGTCCTCGCCATTTCTTGTGAATTTTCGATAAACTTTCCAAGTGCTGGAAATGATGCTATAACCTTATCATAGATAGCTTGAGCTTCTTTTGTAGAAACACCTAACTGTTCCGCAATAGATGGAATTTGTCTGCCATACAAAATTCCCAAAACAATGCTTTTTGCTTGTGTTCTTCTTTCTTTTCCGGCCGGATTTACAGTTCCATCTTCTCGGAACTCTTTACACTCCTCATATGGTTTATGAAATGCAAGTGCGGCGATTGTAGCATATATATCCTTACCATTTATAAATGCTTCCTGCATTTTTTTGTCATCAGACAAATGGGCTGTGACCATTGGTTCCTGCTGACTAAAATCAGAACCAACCAACACATAACCATCTTGAGCTTTAAACATCTGTCGAATTTCTTTATTGTGAGAAGGAATATTCTGTAAATTCGGATCACTACTTGAAAATCTTCCTGTCTTTGCCCCATACTGGTTATAACTTGCATGAACTCGTCCATCATCTAATGAAATTTCCGGCATTTTATCAATATATGTTCCCAACAACTTATCAACATTCCGCATTCCTAAAATAGCTTCACAAAGATTCTTTTCTTTTCCTTGTGCAAAATGTTTTAAAATGTCCTCACCTGTTCCTCTAGGTGCTTTTTTATCTGGACTTTCTAATCCTAAAATATCATAGAATAATATTGCAAGCTGTGTTGGGCTGGATAAGGATATAGGGTCTGATAACTTATTATTAGGATTTTTCATCTTGTAGTTATCAATCTCATTCTGATACATTGCTATTGCTTCATCTGCTTGCTTTTGTCTTTCTTCTCTTATCTTATGATATTTTTCATGTAGATTTTTGCATACATCAAAATCAAGGCAAACACCTCTATCTTCCATATTTGCCACAACTGAAATCAATGGCATTTCAATATTCCAAAATACATTATATGGTTCGGAAAGAACTCTTCTATTTAATAATGTCTTTTGATACTCATATAATTCATAGGTCTTAATTGGGTCACCTGCGGCATATAAATAAGCTGTAGAAATAGGAATATTGTCAAAAGTAACTCCTTTGAATAATGCATCAAATGTCAAAGATTCTGTATCTTTGCTATTACAATATTTAAGATGTAAATCCTTTAACCTGTGACTTTCTTCTTCATCTATACAGTATGCCGCAAGCATTGTATCCCAGTAAGGTTTGAAATCAATTCCAAGTGTTTTTCTACAAACTCTTATATCATACTTTGCATTATGAAATACCCACTTTATATCTTTGTGAAAATCTTTCATAATCTTTGATACTGTCTGCTCGTCAAGCTGTTCCGTTGTTCGCACACCTGTTATATAAGATTTGTGATTAATCGGAATATAAGCCGCTTTCTGTCCTGGAGTATAAATACATCCACCAACTATATCTACAAGTAATGGATTAAGTCCTGTTGTCTCTGTATCTAACGCACCCTCCCCAACCTGCTTCATCTCTTTCATATATTCATATAGTTGGTCAGGTTCTCTAATAAGAATATAATCATCTTTATGAATTGCCAATTTTTGATTGGCGATAGCAACTATAGATTGTATTTGAGCGGCTAGATTATTTCCGCCGCTCTTAATACTTGTTCTTGTTGTTACTGTTTTAGATTTCTTGATTATATTCTTATCATTGCTTCTCGGTCTTGCAAATGATAATGCCATATAACCCTCCTTTACTTCTTTTTACTAAACAAAGGGAATAAACCCGGAATAGGGGGTAATTTATAATTACCAGTCACATACTGCTTATAGACGTCCTTGTTCTTATAACTTCTATGACTTCTTTCTCTATGCTTATTCTTTGTTGCCATATTACATACCTGCCCTTCTGCTTGTTGCCTTACTTGCACTTCTTCTTGATGGAAGTGGTTCTGTGTTTCTTCTTCTCACTGCTGTTTCATTCACAGATGTATCAATATCTGTATTTGGAAAACTTCCTGTATCAATATAAGTCTGCATTTCCTGAGGTTTCTTTTCCATGATGTATCCGCCCAAGAACTGCGGTTTCTCATACTCACTAATATCTACAGGTTCCTCAGGGGAAAGCTGTATATCATAGGTAGTTTTCATATCGCCCTTTTTGCCGTTTCTTATAATGTCAAGAGGTCTCTCGGTCATGTCTCCCCAACGATTTACAAGGTTCTTAATCTTTGGAATGAAAGTCTTTCCCCTATTCCATATCTTAATCTTGCCATCTGACTGGTCAACCATTGCCAACATCATGATTACCTTAGTTTTTAAGCCTGCCTGACAGAATGGGCAGACATCCAATGGGTCATCATATTCCCTTAAGCAAGAAACTGGTCTTGTCTTTGGGTTTCCATTGTCATACGTTCCCACCTGCACCTCATGGCAGTTATAAATGTCAACATCATCCATATCATGTACAAGAAGCTGAACAGTTGCACAGTCTCCGTCATTTTCAAGCTTTAGAAATTCAGTGTCTGAATTATTGCCATACTTGTCTACTTCATCATAATTGATTCTTCCCATACTTTCTTTTTTCCTTTCTTTTTTAGTTGTTTTAGTTTTTGAATGAACAACCTCCAGAACATTCACTATAAGCCCATTCTAACGCAACCACTTATATTCCAAACTTCTAAGGATTTTATCGAAAACCGGCTTTGCATTCATAACGTTCTTTTTCTTGAATTTAAAAAGTCAGTAAGAAAAGAATAAAGAATTTGACTTATATGGAATAGTAGGAATCGAACCTACGCCTTGCCAGCTGATACACGCACTTGCCATTTATACTATATTCCATTTTGACAGTATTCCCAGCTTTATTTCTATCTCATACCCCAATCACCGCATTTTTCTATATCTAGGAGCTTTTTTCTTTTTGTCTGCCAGGGTATCACAGCCCTAGTTGGATTCGAACCAACAAATGCAGGAATCAAAGTCCTGTGCCTTACCTTTTGGCTATAAGGCTATAATATAGCTTTATATTAATTACCTGACAATCGTCATTGTCACCATCACTCAATCACCACATCCTCATTAATACAAGCTATACTAGGAACTGTAATTTTCAAACTTAAACTATCCTAGGTTCATTTAAGTCTTACTTATTACTTTGTGACTTGAGATAGTCCTTCATACCTCAAATGAGTGAGAGGGAATCGAACCCCCGAAACATAACATGCTCACAGCTGTATACATGTGTCAGCTCTCTTTGTGTTGCCCGCTTTAGCCTCTTGCATATCACTCACATATATTAGTGTTTATATGTGTTACCGCTTCACAATTATTACTAATTTTGATTGATATTATAAAAACACCATAAAACATCTTCACTCGACACTGGTTGATTTATAATATCTTCTAAATATTTACGACAAGGTTCTGTATTCGTACGAGAAACTTTATGCTCTTTTGTATATTCTTCATATAATGGCATTAACACTTCTGCTCTAAAGATGTATTGTAATATATTCATTTATTCTCACCTCCTAGTTTTGACACATATCTAAAGCTAATAGATACTGATTGTTCATTTCATTAGCATCTTTTCCATAATGTTCAAATCTTATTTCTCCATCTATAGTAACAATTACTCGATAAATTTTATTTATTATATTTCCCCACGATTCTGAATAATCCTTAGATACTCTTTCAAATGTTGTTGCTGTTAATACTATTGTATTATTACAGAACTTTCTGCAAGTTTCCTTTTCACTTTTGAAATTATGTAAGCTATTTTTTAATACCTTTTCTAAATCTGTCATAATCGTTTCCTCCAATATGTTTTATATGTTGTTAAGAAATTACTGTGTCATCTCGGTTTGTACGACTTTATATGCGTTTACTCTCCTTTTTATGGGAGCCTCGTTGAGAGCTTTCAACGTACTGTTCACAGGATTATGTTGAAGTCATCGCTAATACCTGCCTTCCTCCTTATCTCTTAACTTGTTTATATTGTAACACATAAAATGATAAAATGCAAGTGATTTTTGAAAAATTTTTTTCAAAAAATAATTTTGCAATTCAGAAATTCTTCTTGCAAGTCATTTATATCTCTATTATCTGAATATACAAGTTCTTTTATTATTTTTCCATGAACGTTTTTTCTAAATCTTTCTGTTGCTTTTCTTCCCGCTTCGTCCGGGTCAAATGCAAGAATATATTCTCGGACAGGTAATCTATTCAATATTTCATACTGTTTTTGAGTGCCTGTTCCTATCATACCCATAGAAGGCTTATCATATTTCCAGCAAGTCAAACAATTTAAGAATGATTCAACAATATACGCTTTCTTATACATTCCACATCTAAATCTATATCCTTGATATATAGGTTTATCTTTTCCTTCAGGCAGTCTGAAAAATTTGCTTTTAACACTTCTTCCTGCAATAAATACACATCTTCCTTCAATGTCTCTAACCGGGAATGTAATTTCTTTTCGTTCTCTGTCATATCCTATATCAAACCTTTCTATAATTTCATCTGTTAATCCTCTTTGATACATATAAGGATGAATATATCTATATTTGTCTAGTTCTTCTTCTGTGATTTCTTCAGAGTATCGTTTAGACGATTTATCGCTGTGTGTATGTTGCTTAGATCTGCAGATATTAGTATCCCCGCTAGCATTATCATTAATCCTATTATTATTCCGTCCATTAAATCCCTCCATTATATTTGGTCTTGTTTCAATTTCTACTGTATTGAATCTTTTTATTAGCCATCTTTTTCCAAATTTTCCTTCGTCTTGATATCCATATAATTCGGATATCATTTCTTCTATTGTTCCACTCCAACCACAAGCAAAACAATGGCATTTATCAATTTCCCCATTTACACCGAAAGACGGCTTTCTTTCCTGTCCTCCTTTATGAAATGGACAATTTGTCTGGATATTTTCTCCGTTGTTTCTGAAAATATGAAATCTATCTACTCCATGTTGAGCAAGGTCGAATTTAAGCATATCTAAGACAGACTGTGTATCAGTTTGTATAATTGTATCTTGTAGTTTTATCAAAGTTTATGCCTCCTCAAGCTCTCCAAATAGTTCTTCATACTTTGACAAATCATATTCCAGCAATAACTTTTTAACATCCCTTTCAAGTAGTTTAACTCCTTTTGAGCCATAATCTGTACGATATGTTAATAACCAATTTCCTTTTTTGCTTTTCCACAGTTTAACATCTTTTCCATAGCTACTCATTTTTGTATTTGTTAGTATGAATACCCAAGTGTAAGCGTATTGGCAATTTTCAGAAATCAGTTCCATTTTATCTGTATCGTATTTTAAATTATCAATTACAAATATCATCTAATATTCCTCCTTTAGAAC
>ERZ1034739.153-NODE-153-length-23365-cov-93.229215_pt1 | contig 23365 bp, 17 predicted proteins | sample MGYA00520636_ERZ1034739 | MGnify/ENA primary metagenome ERZ1034739 (study PRJEB33766, sample SAMN09781703) | gut metagenome | biome: gut microbiome | host: Homo sapiens | place: Madagascar | study: EMG produced TPA metagenomics assembly of the PRJNA485056 data... | reverse complement strand
GAATAAGGATAGCATAGCTATCAAACTTCTTTAGAATTACTCTAATGAGTAATTATGAAGCTTCTACCTCTTTAGGTGGTGAGTAGTTCACGATGCAAGTTGATATAAAAGACTTTTTACGTCATTACGTTGGCAAACATTGGGTTGTGGCTTTAAGCGGGGGCGCTGATTCACGCCTGTTGTTAGAGCTAGTTGCGCAAGAAAGAGCTTTGGCCACGCAGGTTGAAGCTGTTTATGTGCATCATCATTTACAAGAAGTTGCTGACGCTTGGGCAGATTTTTGTCGTGCGGAGTGCCAAAAGCTGGCTCTTAAATTTACAGTTGAACATGTTGAAGTTTCTTCTGTTGGTTCTGTTGAGGCTTGTGCACGTGAAGCGCGTTACGCAGCATTAGCGCGTCATGTGGGAGCAAATAGCGTCCTGTTTACAGCTCACCACGCAGATGATTTACTTGAATCCATGCTGTTAGCTTTAATGCGTGGCTCCGGGCTCGATGGGATGTCGGCGTTACCTTGTGAACGAGCGTTTGGGCTTGGCCTTTTAGCTCGACCATTGTTGCCTTTTAGTCGCTTACAAATTGAACAAAGTTGTGCACAACTAGGCCTTAAGTTTGTTACAGACCCAACCAACAATGAAATTGAGTATGACCGAAATTTTATGCGCCATGAAATTGTGCCTTTATTAAAGGAACGTTTTCCGCAAGTTTTAAAAAGCGCAGTTGCAAGTGCTAGAAGTCTAGGTGCAAGCAAAATGGTTTATGCTCAACTTTTATCTGAAAAGCTTAAGCTGTTAAAGATTAAATGTCATGCTCTTGAGGGACTTAGTTTAGTTAAGTTAAAGGAACTTTCGCTAGGTTATGCTAACCCAATTGAGTTACAAAGAGAATTAGTTCGTGCCTATTTAAAAACAGAATTTGGTTTAGTCTTAAACGCATCTAAGGTAAGCGAGCTATTAAGCTTTATGGAGCTAAGTAGCGATAACCATGCCTCAATGTTAAGCGATGGATTACGGGTGTTTGTGTACGCTGGGGGCCTATTTGTTTTGCCTGATGTTGAGGTCTTACGTAATCTTGAAATTAAGTTGGCAATTGGGGCGAGTTACGAGGTGGCTTTGTTTAAAATATCTCTTAACTTAGCTCCTTTAGAATCAACGTTAGCTAGCGCTTCGACTCAGTCACATAATAATATAAGTGTTTCAGGCTTAAAAGCAGGCTCCGATAAAGTTGAATTTAACCGTGATTTTACGGTTATGCGTTACTTTGAGGTGCCATATGCAGTTGAGCAACTTACATTGTTGTTTACGCCTTCTCTATCCACAAGATTACAACCAACCATTCGGGCTCATTCTCAGGTTCTAAAGAATTTGTGGAAGGAGTATAAGGTCCCATCGTTGATGCGACCGTTATTTCCATTAGTTTTAGGGCCAGGGGGGCATGAAACAGCACAACATCTGACTAATTCTTTTCCATTGATTCCGGTGGCCTTAGCAGGGATCTTTAATTGTAAAAGCCAAGAGCTTAAAAAGGAACCCAAACTTAAGCGCGTGGTTTTAACCATTGAAAAATTGCAGTCCTAAATTTGCTAATTTAGCTTCGCGGGGAGTATTTTAGTTTTAGGGTTAATTAACCGCTGTGCTAAATATATAAATTATCTATACTATCTATTTAGTAGGTATAAGAGTAAGTCAAAAATAATTTCCATAGGTCAAACTACAAAACTATTAGGGGTTCATGTTCAAACCATGAGAAATTGGGAGAAGTCAGGTAAGTTAAAACCTGATTCAATTTCACCTGGTGGTACAAGACGATATAACCTTGATAGGATTGTAGCAATCAGTGGAAAGGAAGTACCTACTGTAGTAGATGAGAGAAAAACCATAGCTTATGCTAGAGTAAGCTCTTGTGACCCAAAAGAAGATTTAGCAATAAATCAAGTAGAAGCGATGGTTTATGAAGCGCGAATTTAGTAAAAGGGTGAGTAAGCCTACAAAACTGTAGCTTATAAACTTTTTATAGATCTAAAATAACGGACGGCGGAAATACTGGAAATAGTAGGAATAGTGGGAATAGATACAGACCTATAAAACTCAGATGCTAAATATAAATAATCTGAAGGAAGCAAAAAAAGGGTCATCTATAGGTTATATAGATGACCGAAAACACGGAATGAAAAACAAAGAACCCTTTGTTTCGCAGGCATACGCTTAGATAGTCAAGGATAAAAAAAGTTCCAAAAACTTTTTTTACTAACTATATGATGCACAACCAAAAAGTTAACCTTGGGCTATCTAAAGCTCACTCGTACTTTATACATCATTTTTTTGTTCTAACAAAATATTTGGGTAGATAAAAGACAATTTTGTTAAAGATGATCGTGTAATGGTGTAACTTTCATGAAAATGGTTACGCAAATGGGATAAATTACATGTTTACGAGTGGCATTACACGTTTATTTATGGTCGCTTCATTTTTCTATACAAAGTAAAGGTAAATAATGTTTTTGACGCAGAGTAAATGCTTGAATCTTTATGTTAAAAGCCCGGTATTAGTTTGGTTGCCTTTTTTAGTAAAAATTTAAATTTAAACGTGAGTGTAAATAAAAAATCAGTTTACATGAAGGCTTAAAACAAACAATGCATAGGGGGATTGTGAGCGGGAATAAACGTTTTTGGAGAGTTTAGTGAGAGATAAAAGAAAAAGCCCGAACAAAGCTCGGGCCGGAGGAAAATATTATGAAGGAATACAAGGTGGACCTACTTACCTATATTCACATACTAAGATTAACCTCAAAGCCAAAAGTTCAATTTTTTTTAAATTAAATTTTAAAAGTCACCCCATGGAGGTGGTATCGAACCTGAATTTAGTTTTAATTTTCACTTTACCACTTAGAATTTTAAGAACTAACTAAATTTCGAATACCGGGAATCGGGTCTCAATAAATTTAGGGTAAAAAAAAGCCCGAAGATAGGTTCGGGCGGGTAAGGAAATATTATGAATGAGACTTCAGCAACTGCTACTAGGCTTCCATCGTATACTAAGACTAAGGAATTTTTATTTAGTTCAGAAAAATTTTAAATTTTTTATTTAAAGATGAAAAATCAAAGGTGGGAGTGGGGGAAAATGAATTTAGGGATGGTAGATAAACGAAAAGGAGGATTTACATCCTCCTTTTCCTAGCCTTTACAGGCTCAATGACTTAAGGTATGACCTCAAAGTCGCTTTACAGCTTAGATTAAGCAATAGCCTTGATCTGAGCGGTAAGACGAGACTTATGACGTGCAGCCTTGTTCATGTGGATTAAGCCCTTAGTAGCAGCGCGATCAAGAAGAACCTGTGCATTCTTGAATGCTTCGTTAGCAGCATCCTTGTTACCAGCGGCGATAGCAGCGACAACCTTCTTTACAGCGGTACGCATAGCTGAACGTTGAGCAACATTTTTCTGACGGTTCTTTTCTGAAGTAATGATACGCTTCTTAGCAGACTTGATATTTGCCAAAGTAAACTCCTAAAATTTTCTTAACAGTATGAGGTATTGAACTTCCCACCCTGTATATTTTTACCATAAACAGGGGTTGCTATGTCTGGTTCAGACCAAGCTCCGATGCCCTAGAAACACCTAAAAACATCTGCTTTTGAGTGGCTGACCATTCGGCATTATTCCCAACCTGTTTGTGGTGAGGAGTCCATGCCTACCATTTATTCAATAAACAAGGGCCGATTTTAACAAAAATCAAGTTAAAAGTCATTTAAAAATTAAATTTTTTGGGAAGAGTTTAGGTTTTTATAATTTGGACAAAAAATAATCGATAATAATTTGGCCGATAATGTAAGGTTTGTCTTAAAATATACTACCTTGAAAGTGGGATTTATAAGTTCCACTAATGATTGTAAACGTTAGATTTAATGCCGTTAAAAGTTGGGCGGCAACGTAAAATACACGGAAACTAAATGGCCAAACTATTTAGAGCGGGCTTAGTAACCGCTTCAGCGACTTTTCTTTCCCGAATTCTCGGTTTGATTCGCGATATATTCATTGCTAACCTGCTAGGGGCTGGTCTTTCAGCCGACGTTTTTTTCTTTGCTAACAGAATCCCTAATTTTTTACGCCGACTTTTTGCCGAAGGGGCTTTTAGCCAAGCTTTTGTTCCAGTGATGACGGAATTTAAGGAACAAGGGGATAAGAAAGCACTAAATGGATTGATTGCGGAGACAACAGGTACATTAGGCGCCGTGGTCTTTTTAGTTACAATTATTGGGATGCTTGGTAGCGCCGTGATTACCGCCATTTTTGGTTGGGGTTGGTTTATGGCCTATCTCAATGACGAGCCTGATGGGAGTAAGTTCTTACAAGCCTCTGTGCTCTTAAAAATTACATTTCCATACCTATTCTTCATTACCTTAACTGCGGTTTCAGGAGCAATTTTAAATACTTTAGGCCGTTTTGCGGTACCTGCGATAACTCCATGTCTATTAAACGTAGCCATGATTGGGGCTTGTGTATTTTTAGCCCCTTATATGGACGATGCGAATGAAGCTTTAGCGTTTGGGATGTTGATAGGTGGGATTATTCAATTACTATTTCAAATTCCATTTCTTTATAAGCTAGGCTGCTTGGTCTGTCCTAAGTTTGCTTGGAATAGCGATGGGGTGGCCCGGATCAGAAAACTTATGCTCCCTGCGCTCTTTGGGGTTTCGGTTAGCCAAATAAATCTATTGATAAATACAGTTCTAGCTTCATTTCTAGCTACTGGGGCCATAAGTTATCTATACTACTCCGATCGACTTTTGGAGTTCCCAATTGGTATCTTTGCTGTTGCCATTGGCACTGTAATTTTGCCAGCTTTATCACGTGTTAAAGTTAATAATGATAAGCAAGCCTTTGCGGCGACGATGGATTGGGGAGTACGAACCGTACTTTCTTTAGGCATACCTGCAATGTGTGGCATGATCGCATTAAGAGAGCCAATCTTAAGAGTTCTTTTTATGCGTGGTGAGTATGATGTTATTGCAGCTACGCATTCTTCCATGAGCTTAGTCGCTTCAGTTTCAGGCTTGTGGGCCATTATGTTAGTGCGTGTTTTAGTGCCTGGGTTTAACGCATGTTTAGATACCAAGACTCCGGTGCGTTATGGCATGATGGCTATTGGGGCTAATATCCTTTTTAATTTAGTTATGGTTTATCCTTTAGAACGGTTTTATGGTTTAGGCTTTGTGGGGCTTGCTTTATCCACAGCGTTAGCAGCTTTGGTTAACGTTTCATTACTACTGCGTGGTTTACACACACGGGGCATTTATTCTGTTACACGTAAGACCATTATCTTTATCGGCAAAATCATTGTTGGGGCTGGTTTAATGTGGGGCGCTTTGTACTTTGCGACCGCGTATGTAGCTAAGGATATGACAGCTTGGGCGCAAATTAATACTTGGCAAGCAATCTTATATTTGGCCTTACTTGTAAGTGGTGGGGCTTTAGTTTACGGGATCGTGATGATAGCCCTTGGGGTGAGACCACGGGATTACAAAGGATAATCTGTAAGACCAGAAAGTAGTGTGTAAAACACTGTCTTAGGTCACATATTTGTAAAAAACAGGGCTTTTTTCTGTTATAATCACTTTTTAATAGCTGTAATTTGCGGATGTATCATGAGACTGGTGCGTAAACTCAAAACTTATACTGCGGAGAGTGCAGGCATTGTGCTTACCATTGGTAATTTTGATGGTTTGCATTTAGGTCACCGTGAAATTTTACGTCGCCTTAAAGAAAAAGCGGCTCAAGAAAACCTCCCTGCTTGTGTCATGTGTTTTGAACCTCAACCACTTGAGTATTTTAAAAGTGGCGCTGAAGTTCCAGCACGCTTAAGTACATTCCGAGAAAAGGTATATGGTTTTGCCAAACTTGGCATAGATACCATGTTTTGTCTCCGCTTCGACCGCGAGCTGGCGTCGATGAAAGCTGAGGATTTCGTTTCTGAAATCATATGCCGACGTCTTAATGTGCGTTTTCTTTTGGTAGGTGATGATTTTCATTTTGGTCAAGGTGGCCAAGGCGATTATAACTTGCTTACCCGGATGGGAAAAGAATTAGGTTTTGAAGTTGCGAGTATGTCGAGCTACTGTCGTGAATTTACGCGCGTCAGCTCTACTAGAATTAGAGAGTTATTAGCTCAAGACCGCTTAACGGAAGTTAGTTCCTTTTTGGGGGAACCGTTTTTTATTACCGGAAAAGTCTCGCATGGGCGAGAACTTGGACGGACAATTTCATTTCCGACGGCAAATATAAATCTTAAGCGACGCCAAGTGCCGCTTAAAGGTGTCTATGCTGTAAATGTCACTTTGCCAAATGGGGAAGTGCGTCACGGCATCGCTAACGTTGGCGTTTGCCCAACAGTGAACGGCACCAAGCCTCGGCTTGAGGTCTTTTTATTAGATTTTAAGGGAAACCTTTATTCAGCTTTGCTGAAGGTTTCTTTTGTAGCCAAATTGCGAGAAGAACGCAAGTTCGTCTCCCTTGCTGAACTTAAGGAGCAGCTTGCTCTTGATGAACTCAAAGCGCGTAAGTTATTTAAGATGGCATAACCCATGGGGATTAAGCTTATCATAAGTGATTTAATGGCTCTTGATTATTAGGTAACAAAAATGGTTGATTATAAGAAAACTCTTAACTTGCCGGAAACACGTTTTCCGATGCGTGGTGATCTGGCCAAGCGTGAGCCTGGTATGCTACAAAGTTGGTACGACGATGACCTCTACGGGACCATTCGTGATGCCAGACGTGGTAGAAAGTCTTTTATCCTGCATGATGGCCCTCCATATGCTAATGGTAATATTCATATCGGTCACTCAGTAAACAAGATTCTGAAGGATATTATAGTCAAGTCAAAGACCTTAAGTGGCTTTGATGCTCCATATATTCCAGGTTGGGACTGCCATGGCCTTCCAATTGAACTTAAAGTTGAAGGCAAGGTTGGGAAGCCTGGTCAAAAAGTTACTCCAGCTGAATTCCGTGAAGAATGCCGTCGTTATGCTAAAAGCCAAGTAGAAGCGCAAAAGGCTGATTTTAAGCGTTTAGGCGTACTCGGTGATTGGGATAATCCATATCTCACCATGAATTTTGATACCGAAGCTAATATTATTCGTGCTTTAGGTAAGGTAGCGGCTAATGGCCACTTGATGAAAGGCTTTAAGCCAGTTCATTGGTGTATTGATTGCCGTAGTGCTTTAGCGGAAGCTGAAGTTGAATATTACGATAAGGAATCTTACGCTATTGACGTACGCTTCAAAGCTGTGGATGCGGCTAAAGTTTTAGCTGCTTTCAAGGCTCCAGCTGATGCCGGCGTTCCTTATGCAGTAATTTGGACTACTACTCCATGGACTTTACCTGCTAACGAAGCTATCTGCTTTAACCCTGATTTTGATTATCAGCTCGTTAAATGCGGTGGTGATAAGCCAATGCTTTTGATTTTGGCTGCTTGTTTAGCTCAAGGCGCTTTAGAACGTTACGGTGTAACTACTTCTGAAGTAATTGGGACCTGCAAAGGCCGTGATTTAGAAGGTCTTAAATTTAATCACCCATTCATCGCCCGTGAAGTTCCTATTATTTTAGGGGCTCACGTAACTGATGATTCTGGTACTGGTGGGGTTCACACTGCACCGGCTCACGGTATGGACGACTATGTAGTAGGTTGTAAGTACAATTTACCAGTTAATTGCCCAGTTGGTCCTGATGGCTGCTTCGTTGAAGGGGTTGAACACTTCGCTGGGATGAATGTGTTTGAGGCTAATCCTAAGGTTATCGATCTTCTTAAAGAAAAAGAAGCGTTGCTTTGTGAAAACAAGATCATGCACTCTTACCCTTGTTGCTGGCGTCACAAGACTCCAATTATCTTCCGTGCAACTCCTCAATGGTTTATTAGCATGGATGGCAAGGGGCTTCGTTCTACTGCGCTTTCTGAAATTGAAAAAACTCAATGGGTACCATCTTGGGGGCAAAACCGTATCGAAGCTATGGTGAAGAACCGTCCAGATTGGTGTATCAGCCGTCAACGTACTTGGGGCGTACCAATTGCTCTCTTTGTAGATAAAGACACTTCAGAACTTCATCCGCGTACAGCTGAACTCATTGAAGAAGTGGCTAAACGTGTTGAAGCTAAGGGTATTCAAGCATGGTGGGATTTAGATCCTGCTGAAGTTTTGACTCCTGAAGAAGCTGAACGTTATGTTAAGGTTAAAGATACTCTTGACGTATGGTTCGACTCAGGGTCAACTAGCTTTACCGTTGTTGGTACCCGCCCTGAATACAATGGCAATAGCGCCGATATGTATCTTGAAGGTTCTGACCAACACCGCGGTTGGTTCATGTCTTCATTGATGTTAGGCGTGGCTATTAAGGGCGTGGCCCCATACAAGACTGTACTTACCCACGGTTTTACCGTTGATGGTCAAGGCCGTAAGATGTCAAAGTCTATCGGTAATGTAGTTAGTCCACAAGATGTAGTGAATAAGCTTGGGGGCGATATTCTCCGCCTTTGGGTAGCTTCAACTGACTACACTGGGGAAATGACCGTTTCTGACGAAATTCTTAAGCGTAGTGCTGATGCTTATCGTCGTATTCGTAATACCACCCGTTTCTTATTGGCTAACTTAAATGGTTTTGATCCTGAAAAGGATATGGTAAAACCAGAAGATATGGTAGCTCTTGATCGTTGGGCAGTTTCATGTGCAGCTCAAGCACAAAAAGAAATTATTGCTTCTTACGACAAGTTTGAATTCCACACTGTAGTACAAAAGATTATGCAGTTCTGCTCTGTAGATATGGGTGCGTTCTATCTTGATATTATCAAGGACCGTCAGTACACCGCTAAATCTACTAGCGTAGCTTGTAGATCTTGCCAGAGCGCTTTATATCTTATCGCTGAAGCAATGCTTCGTTGGTTTGCGCCAATTCTGAGCTTTACTGCCCAGGAAGCTTGGGTGGAAATGCCGGGCAAACGCGACAAGTATGTGTTTACTGCTGAATGGTACGATGGTTTATTTGAACTTTCTGCTGACGAAGCGTTAAATGATGACTTCTGGCACCAGGTTAAGACCGTACGTGATGAAGTAAATAAGAAGCTTGAACTTGCACGTAACGAAAAGAAGATTGGTGGTTCACTCCAAGCTGAAGTAGTACTTTACGCAGGTGACAAGCTAGCTTCTGTAATCAAGACTCTTGAAGATGAACTTCGCTTCGTCCTCATCGTGTCTAAGGCTGAATGCAAGTCATTAGCTGAAAAGACTGCTGATGCAACTCCTGCTGAGATCGAAGATTTATTCATCGAAATCAAGCCAAGTGCAGGCAAGAAGTGCGAAAGATGCTGGCAGTACACTGAAAGCGTAGGCACAATTGCAGGTCATGAAACTATTTGCTCTCGTTGTCTTGAAAACATTGAAGGCGACGGTGAAGTTAGAAAGTTTGCCTAATAAGCTGACCATACTTTAAATTGATTAGGCTAGTCATTTAACAGGAGCTAGGCTTACTCAAATTAAAAATTTCTTTAATTATCAAGCCCGCTTGGTTTTTCCAAGTGGGTTTATTTTTTTAGCGAGGGTTTGGGACGTTTTTTGAAATAATATCTAAGGTATTTTGGTATACTGTGAGTTAGACCATCCGTTTATTGTCGGAATTTAAGTAGGAACTTTTAATAAAGGATGGGACTTAAAAGATTATTTTGGGAGTTTATTTATGCGCATTGCAAGTAGTGGTATTTGGTACCTCTTGGTTTCTGTGGCTATCATTGCGATCGATTATTTTTCAAAAAGCTGGATCATGCAACACATTGAAGCATATAGTTGGAATGATGTTATAAATGTAATTCCAGGTTTCTTTAGAATTGTTCATGTGCATAATACAGGGGCTGCTTTTAGTTTTCTAGCCGAATATCCAGGTTGGCAACAATGGATCTTTGGGGGACTTGCTGTTCTTATTAGTGGCTATCTGGCGTTTATGTTAGGCAAAAATCCTTTTGGTCGTACTTGGCATAATTTAGCTGGAGCCTTGATTATTGGTGGGGCGTTAGGAAACTTAATCGATAGAGTATCCTATGGCTTTGTGGTAGATTTCTTAGATTTCTTTATCACTTCAAACGGGATTGAAAAACACTATCCAGCTTTTAATGTAGCTGATATCGCTATTTGCGTTGGGGTGGGGCTTTTAATTTTAGTGGAGCTCGTTTCTTTGCGTGGGGCGAAAAAAGAACCTCAGCTTTAGGCAAAACGCCTAGTTGTGAATAAGTCTAAGGACTAAGTAGTCACTTAATTAAGTTAGCGGTCATAAAATGCAACTAGTTAAACAAAACTAGTTAAACTAAACCTAATGATGGTTTAAATTTTAGTTTTTGTCTGCCTCATGCTTTTAATTAAATTCAAAAAATCCCGAGTTTAAAACCTCGGGATTTCTAAATCATTAACGGAAAATCAAACATGTCTGTATCATCTTCACCTGTTAAAAAAATTTTATTAGCTTCGCCTCGTGGGTTTTGTGCTGGGGTAAGTCGCGCTATTGCCATTGTTGAACGGGTATTAGAAAAGTTTGGTTCGAAACCTGTTTATGTCCTTCACGAGGTAGTTCACAATCGCCATGTAGTCCAAGATTTGGCCCAAAAAGGGGTGATTTTTGTGGAAAATATCGATGAAGTTCCAGATGGAAGTATTTTGATTATTTCCGCTCACGGCGTTTCCGTCAAAATCGAAGCTAAAGCTAAGGCTAAAAACCTTAAAATTTTTGATGCAACATGTCCTATCGTTGATCGAGTTCATCGCAAGGTGAGACGCTTAAGTGCTGAGGATAGCGAAGTTATTATGATTGGGCATTCTGGGCATCAAGAAGTTGAAGGAACGTTGGGTCAATATACAAGCTCTAAAGGTAAGATGTATTTAGTTACTAGGGCGGAGGATTGCGCCAAACTAGAAGTACAAGATGAAAGTAATCTTCACTTTGTAACTCAAACCACCTTAAGTGTTGATGAAACCAAAAATTGCATTCAAGCGCTACAAGAACGTTTCCATGGTATTGCTGGGCCAAGCCTCAATGATATCTGTTATGCAACTCAAAATAGACAACAAGCAGTGAAAACAGTGGCACAGCAAGCTGATGTGGTTTTAGTAGTTGGTTCCAAAAATTCATCCAATTCGAATAGATTAAGTGAAGTAGCTCGAACAGCTGGATGTAAATCTTTCCTAATCGATGATTATAAAGACATCACTCCCGAAATGCTCGCTGATGTTAATGTTGTGGCGGTTACCGGCGGGGCTTCGGCACCAGAGTGTTTGATTAATGATCTTCTCGCTTATCTCTTAAAAAATGGTTTTAGCCAGATAGAAGAAAGTGGCAGTGAACCTGAAAAACAAAACTTTAAAATGCCATCTGAGTTAATGTAATTTGGCAATGGAATGTTATTATTTTTTTAACTGAACTCGGCAAGAAGTCCCCCACCTCTAAGGTGGGGGAGGATGTTACTTGCGCATGTAAGCTGAGCTTAGGATGAGAGTGGACCGAAGTCTTAGGTCTAGATGAATAGAGATATAAAAAAGGCTGTATGAGCTTTATACAGCCTTTTTTGTTATCGATTTGTTTTTTTAAAGAGGGCTAAACACCATATGGATGTTGCCCCTTTAAATAGTGGTTATTTTAGCTTTTAAAGCTTTTCAATAACGGTCTTTTGTTCTTGAAGTTTAGCTAAAGCCTGCTTGTAAGAAGCGAGCTTTTCTTCTTCTTTTGCAATAACCTGAGCTGGAGCCTTGGAGGTGAAAGCTTCGTTGCCAAGTTTACCTTCAATACGTTTGATTTCACCGGTAGTCTTGGTAATTTCCTTATCAAGACGTGCCAATTCATCTTCCTTATTGATGATGCTTGCCATAGGGATAAGAACTTCGCAATTACCTACTAATTTAGCAATGCAAGGTGGTAAATTATCAGTTGCAACAGTAACAGCTTCAAGGTTAGCAAGTGCATTAACAAATGCGCTGTTGGTGGTGATAACTTCGATTTCCTTAGCATCGCCACGCATAATTGGAGCGAGCTTAATAGAAGGAGCTAAGTTCTTTTCTGCGCGTACGTTACGAATTGCCACTACGAATTCTTTAATGAATTCTTGCTTCTTAAGAGCTTCTTCATCACATTCAACTTCGTTGAGTTCTGGATAGCTCTTAAGCATGATGGTGTCACCTGAGGTGTAGTCGGTTCTCACGATTGGAGCTACAGCCTTGTAGATTTCTTCAGTGATGAACGGCATGATAGGGTGAGCCATACGTAAAGTGATTTCAATTACTTCAAGAAGATTGAATAGAGTTGCGTTCTTTTGGGCTTCAGTGCCGAAATCAGCGGTAGGATTCTTGCACCAAAGTACTGGCTTAGTAAGTTCAATATACCAGTCACAAAGTTCATTCCAAATGAATTCGTATAAGGCAGCGGCTGCTAAATCGAAACGGTAGGTGTCGAAAGATTCGCGAACTTCGCGAATGCATTTAGCTAACTTAGCTCTGATGTAACGATCTGGAAGGGTGTAGTCTTTAGCTTCTGGACGAGTAATGGTCTTGCCTTCTACGTTCATAAGAGCATAGCGGCTTGCATTCCAAAGCTTGTTACAGAAGTTACGGTAACCTTCAAGACGCTTCATATCCCAGTTGATGTCACGGCCTGTAGAAGCAAGTGCAGTCAAGGTAAAACGAAGAGCGTCGGTACCGTGAGCTTCAATCCCTTCAGGGAATTGCTTTTCAGTACGTTTAGCAATCTTTTGGGCCAGCTGAGGCTGCATCATGTTGCCAGTACGTTTCTTCAAAAGACCAGGAAGGTCGATCCCGTCGATCATATCGAGAGGGTCAAGGACATTCCCCTTAGACTTACTCATCTTCTGTCCTTCTTCATCACGAATAAGGCCAGTTACGTAAACAGTACGGAATGGAACTTGTGGGTGGCCATTTTCATCTTTGATGAAGTGCATGGTCATCATGATCATACGAGCTACCCAGAAGAAGATGATATCGAAACCGGTAACGAGTACATCGGTTGGGTGGAACATCTTAAGTTCAGGGGTGTTTTCAGGCCAACCTAAAGTAGAGAAGGTCCAAAGGCCAGATGAGAACCAAGTGTCGAGCACGTCGTTATCACGAGTTAGAACTACGTCAGCCCCAAGGTTATGTTCGCGACGTACTTCTTCTTCGGTGTGGGCAACGTATACCTTGCCAGTGCTATCGTACCAAGCAGGGATGCGATGACCCCACCAAAGCTGACGGCTGATACACCAGTCTTGAATGTTGCGCATCCATGAGAAGTACATGTTTTCGTACTGTTTTGGTACGAATTGAATATCACCCTTTTCAACGGCTTCGATAGCAGGTTTAGCCAAAACTGAAGCTCTAACATACCATTGGTCAGTGAGCATAGGTTCAATAGGTACCCCACCACGGTCGCCGTATGGCTGCATTAAAGTATGATCTTCAATCTTCGCTAAGAGGCCTGCAGCTTCAAGATCCGCTACCATGGCGTCACGAGCTTTGTAACGATCAAGCCCCCGATATTTTTCAGGGATGAAGCCATCATAGGCGTCACTAGGTTCGCCATTGGTGTTGAATACCTGAGCGCAATCACGGATGCAAGCATCTTCAGTGAGCACGTTTATCATTGGTAAAGAGTGTCTCTTACCAACTTCGTTATCGTTGAAGTCATGAGCAGGAGTGATCTTTACGCAACCAGTGCCTTTGGTCATGTCAGCGTGTTCGTCGCCAACAATTGGGATTTCACGGTTTACAAGTGGAAGAATGAGCTTAGAACCAATGAGGTCACGGTATCTAGGGTCTTCGCTATTTACAGCAACTGCTGTATCCCCTAATAAGGTTTCTGGGCGAGTAGTTGCAACTACGAGGTAATCAAGACCTTCTGCGGTCTTTTTGCCATCAGCTAAGTGATAGCGAATGTGCCACATATGGCCCTTTACTTCTTTGTTTTCTACTTCAAGGTCAGAAATTGCAGTGCGTAGTTTTGGATCCCAGTTTACGAGACGCTTGCCACGGTAAATAAGATTTTCACGGTAAAGTCTGATAAATACTTCCTGAACTGCAGCAGAGAGGCCTTCATCCATGGTAAATCTTTCACGATCCCAATCTACAGAAGCACCGAGACGACGCATCTGCTTGGTGATGGTACCACCAGACTGTTCCTTCCATTGCCAAATCTTGTCGATAAAAGCATCACGGCCATAGTCGTGACGAGTTTTACCTTCTTCGGCTGCGATTTTGCGTTCTACTACCATTTGGGTAGCGATACCGGCGTGGTCGGTACCAGCTTGCCATAAAGTATTTTCACCAAGCATACGGTGGTAACGGATAAGGATATCCATGATAGTCTGCTGGAAGGCATGCCCCATGTGCAAGGAACCGGTTACATTAGGCGGAGGGAGGCAAATACAATATGCCTTTTTGGCTGGATCCATATTAGGCTTAAAGTAGCCGCTTTGTTCCCAAGTCTGGTAGACAGTCTGTTCGATACTGCCTGGGTTGTAGGTTTTTTCCATCGTTTTCTTCTTTTCAAGCAAACAAATCGCCACGGACTTAGGTTCTGTCCGGGGATATAGAGATTAAAAAAGAGCCGACAACTTCCGGTTCGGAAGCCGTGCGGCTGAGTTCAGGAATAAGTCAGCTGGAGGTTGTGCTATGATCTTTAAAGGGTTTTGACCAGTGCTTAAGCCAACTGACAATAAACTGCTTGTATTTTACTCTAAAGACGCTGAAACTTCATGCTTAAAATTAGTAAGAAGAAGGGGTTTTATAAATATAAGGGGGTGAATTAAATCAAAGTTCAGCCTGAAGTAATCTCGAGAAGCCTCTAGCTCTTATGTCGGCCTAAAGAATTTTTCTTACCTGCTTTGGTTCTTTCATGTAAACTGTTATGAAGTTGGTTATGAAATTTAGGGTGAATATGGACCAAAAGATTTAATTTAAGACATCGTGGCATACGCATAAACCATTGTCAAAATTAAACCTCAAGGCCTTAAATTTAAAAACAAAGTCACGACTAGGATTTCTTGGGCTTAGAACGCTAACGCAGAGTGTTAGATCAACCAAGAACTTTAACTTTGAGGCCCAAAGTTTTTAGCTAGTTTGTTGATAATAGGTCATAGCGGTAAGGGATATGAAATTTGTATTAAAGCTGATGGTGCTTTTAGTGGTCTTAGGCCTGATAATTGGCGGTCTAGGTGGCTTTTATGTGCATCAAGAGTATCAACAAATAAATAATGCCAAAACTCAAGACAAAACAGTTTATGTGTTAAAAAAAGGCACCAGCCTTCGCACCATTTATGCGGACCTTTTTGCTCAGGAACCAAATAGTTACGTTTTTCGTTTATGGCTTAAATTGCACCCAGAACTAACTAAGGTGCGAGTAGGTACTTATAACATTCCAGCGCAGGCAAATTTTAGTGAAGTCCTTGCCATTTTGACTAGTGGCAAAGTTAGAAGCTATTCGATCTCGTTAATAGAAGGGGGACGTTTTAGTGACTTTTTAAAGCTAGTGCAAAAAGATTCAAGATTAGAACACGAACTAAAAGCCGATATCTCGTTAGCTGAAATTGCGGAGCTTTTAGAAATTGAAAGAGAAAATCCCGAAGGGCTCCTTATGCCAGATACCTATTCTTTCGAGGATGGGACAACTGATTTGGAAGTTTTAAAAAGATCACATCAAGCCCAAAAAGATTTCTTAGCTAAAGAGTTTGCCAAAAGAGATCCTAACTTGCCATATGCCGATGCTTATGAAGCTTTAATCATGGCATCTATTATTGAAAAAGAATCAGCCGTGGCCAAAGAACGACCTTTAGTCGCCTCAGTTTTTATCAATCGTTTACGTAAAGGTATGAAACTCCAAACTGATCCTACGGTAATTTATGGGGTTGGTGACAGGTACAAAGGCCGCGTGTTAAAAAGCTTCTTAACAGATAACAACCCTTATAACACATACGTAATCGATGGTTTGCCTCCAACACCTATTGCCATACCGAGCCGAGCCTCGATCAAAGCGGCTTTACATCCGGCTAAAACCGATTATTTATTTTTTGTGGCTTTAGGACCTGACAGCCGAGAAGGTCATGTGTTTTCCAAAACAGGGCGGGAACATGAAAAAGCGGTGGTAGATTATAGACGTCGAGTTGCAGATTATAAAAAGTCCTTGCAAGCTCCTCAAAAGTCAAAGGAGCTTAGCGATCAAGTATTAGGTGACCAAACCTCCCAAGGAACTGCCAAAGCACAACCAAAGGAAGCGCAAGTTGCTCAACATCACACTAAAAACCAGGTTTCATCTAAAGTGGAAGCTCCTAAAAAAGATCAAGATGAAAAAAATGTGGAAGCCAAAGCAGAAAGCAAAGCAGAAAGCAAAGCAGAAAGCAAAGCAGAAAGCAAAACAGAAAGCAAGCTAGCTAAATAGTTTTAGGGGTTAAATGTTTTTAAGTTTATAGTTCAAATATACATAAGCGAAATCAAGAGGAATATGGGATTTAAATGGATAAAGTAAATTGTGGAAAATTTATTGTATTAGAAGGTTGTGAAGGTGGGGGCAAAAGTACAGCCGCTAAAACCATTGCCGATTTTTTAGGCTCTGAATTGGGGGTGCAATCCACTGATATTATTCATACCCGCGAACCGGGTGGGACTCCAATTGCGGAAGAGATCCGTGAAATTTTAAAAAAGCCTCGGACTGACGATTCTATGTGTAGTGAAGCTGAATTACTTCTCATGTACGCCTCTAGAGTACAGCTAGTGAATACGGTTATAAAACCAGCGTTAGCTGCGGGAAAGTGGGTAATAGGTGATCGGCATGACTTATCAACAGTCGCTTATCAAGGGGCTGGTCGTGGCATGGATTTAAATCTAATTAACACCATTAGAACTACGGTTTTAGGGGATTTTAAGCCTGATTTAACTTTGATTTTGGATCTGCCACCTGAAATAGGTTTAGAACGGGCGCGTGGTCGAGGAGCGTTAGATCGTTTTGAACTTGAAGATATGTCATTTTTTAAGCGGATTAGAGCTTGTTTTTTGGCTGAGGCCCAAAAAGATCCAGCCCATTTAGTGGTTGTTGATGCTACCAAGCCTCTTGCAGAAGTGACGGCTTCAATTCAAAATACGCTAAAACATAAGCTTGGTGCGCCAAAATAAGAATCATAGTTATGTTAAGCTTTTTGCTTTAACTCTTTCTAAAGGCTTAGTTGTGGTTGCTTGATTGCAAGTTAGCATTAGTTAGACGGTTACTTGGAAATGAAAGGAGAAAGATGTGTATAACTGGCTCATGCCCGGAGTGGATATCTTCAAAAAAATGTTGGCTTCAGGTCGAGTACCGCATGCTGTATTGTTGACAGTGGCTAGAGGTCTTGGGGGCGGACAACTGGCATTTGAACTAGCACGACGATATTTATGCTTAGAGCAGGGAAGTGAAGACTGTACCTGTCGGAGCTGTGTATACATGTCAGCCTCTACTCATCCTGATTATTACATCGTCGGGAGTGATGACAAATCGTCTATTGGGATCGAAGACGTTCGGTTGGGCATTAGAGCGTTAGATGATACAGCGGCTAATAATCATGGCAAAGTGCTTTATATTGAAGGGGCGGAACGCATGACCGTGCCGGCGGCTAACGCCCTTTTAAAAACGTTAGAAGAACCTCCTTTAGGATCCTTGATCATTTTGACTACAGGGAGTTTACAAGCGTTATTGCCGACTATTATAAGTCGCTGTATGCGTGTCACGATTCCTCAGCCCAATCCAAAAATGCTTAACGATTTTTTATGCCAAGAGCTAAAGACTAATGAAAATTATGACCTTGAGCTGGCGGTTTTAGGCTGGTCGCCCCTTAAGGTTTTAGCCTGTGTACAAAAAAAAGAACACGAGCTTATAAGAGAAGGGGTACAACAAGCCTGTGATGCTATTGTGGGTAAAAATAGCCCGACTACTGTGGCGACTTTTTTTGATAAAAAGCTAACAGAGCCAGAACAAGTTTACGGTATCTTATACAGCCTAATTAAAGAAGGTTTGGCTTATCAGTCAGGTGTGCCGGCTACGCATTTGTGCCTTTTAAAGCATCGAACTGATGTTCTTGAAGCGCTAGCGAAAATTAGTCCAGTGTCGTTAAGCCAAGCTTTGAATCGCATATTAGCTTTAAGGCAAGTGCCATCCATAAAGACTTCATATGTCAATATGTTGCAACTTGTAAGTTGGTTTACTTTGCTTTCTAATGCAAGATAAGTTCGACTAAAGTTAAAGTTTACAAAGATGTAGACTAACGTAGACTAAAAAGGGGATTAAATTTAATCCCCTTTAGTTTTATTGATGAATTACTTGTGGGCTAATAGTTCCAATAACTTAGTAACTAAAGCGACAGGGCGACCAGTAGCTGTTTTCTTGGTGCCACTTACCCAAGCGGTACCGGCTACGTCTAGATGCACCCATGGTTTTTTCTCTGCGAAGCACTTTAAAAATTCGCCCGCAGTTACAGCTCCGGCATAACGCCCACCAGTATTAGCTAAATCCCCAAAACGCGCTTCGATCATCTGGCCAAAAAGTTTACCTTGAGGTAAGTGCCATGCAGTATCCCCTGTGAGCTCAGAAGCAGTTCGCAAAAGATGTGGTAGTTCTAATCGTTCGGCCGCTCCATTAGTAAAGAACCCGGTAGTGTCATGACCTAGAGCTACCATGCACGCCCCAGTTAAGGTGGCGATATCGATCACCAAACGAGGGTTAAAGGTGCTAACGGCGTAAGAGATAGTGTCAGCTAAAACCAAACGTCCTTCGGCGTCCGTATTTAAAACTTCAACGGTGCGGCCACTTCTAGTGGTAATAATATCACCAGGGTGATATGAGTTACCATCTGGCATGTTTTCCGTAAATGAGGCTAAACCAATGATTTTAAGGGGTAGTTTGTTCGTTACTGCTGCATACATCAAACCAAAGACTGAAACGGCGCCACATTTATCAAACATCATTTCATCCATTTGGGCCCCTGGTTTTAAACTGAGCCCACCTGAATCAAAAGTTAAACCTTTGCCGATTATGGTGATAGGTTGTTCGTTAGTTGTTGCAGTTGGAGTGTATTCAAATACAGTCATGTATGGCTTTTGGGTAGAGCCTGAAGCGACGGCAAGCAAAGCATTCATCTGCTCTGCTTTTAAAAAGCCTTCATCGTGAACAGAAACTTTAAGCATTGGGAGTTGGGCTGCTAAAGTCTGTGCTTCTTCCGCGAAGTATTGCGGGGTCCCAATATTGGCCGGCAAATTACCTAATAGGCGCGCATAAAGAATCCCGGTAAATGTGTTTTTAATCTGCTCCACGGTGGCGTTTAAAATGGCAACAGTTTGTTCTTCTACATCAGGGGCGCAAATAATGTTTATAGACTTAAGAGGGGAATTTGCATTGTTTTTGGATTTGAATCTAGAGTCTGTAAATTCTTGAGCGGTCAAAAGGCTAAGAAGGAAAGTACTTACTTTGGTATCTAGGTTTTTAAGCGTATTAGCTGTAAGCAAGATGTTAAGCGGTTCTTTAGTTTGAACAAGTTTAAGCATATTGCGAGCTATGATGGCCATGTCTTGTTCGTAAAGACCATCTTGACCTAGTTCATCGAGGTTTACGAGTTCAAGACGTGGATCGGAGGCTTCTTTACAATTTCTAACGGCAAAAGGAGCATCTTGGTCTGCGTCTTCAAAGGTAAGAGCGCTATCGCTATATGGAAGGGCAGAGTGACGTAAAACTCGGCTTGGATCTTCTTGGCTACAAAAAAGTGGAAGGACAAACTTTTTTAAGCGGTTTAAAGAAAAGTTTACGGTGTCGGTAACATTGACACTAGGAACAAGTTTGCAAGCTTCTTCGAGACTTGTATGAGGGTATGATTGAAAGTTAGGCATACGTACTCCTAAATATTAAAATTGCCATCTAACATTGTAGCAGAGAGTGAGCTTTTGGGCATTAAGGTCTAAAGCTTTACGGGGGATAAAGTGGCAACCTAGTTACGAAATGTAAGTTTACAAGCAGGCTAAATGTCGAAAAATGAACGGCCGACAGGAGGTGGCTTTTTAACTGGTTCTGAGGAAACAAAAGGATTTAAAGCATTTTAGACGAGTATAAATGGTTAAAATTAATTTAGGCCTCGAGATAAATCATTTCGGAAAACTAAATTAGATCACACAAAACTACAAGCCTAATTCATGCTTGTTTAAATGCATAAAAATAGACCTTACTCCGCAGTTTAATTGCGCTTTACGTCCCCAAAATTGGCGCAGTCATGGTACAATTAACACAATTTGCTGATGCTTTGCTAAGCATTAAGCACAAACGTTTTTCGGGATTTTGAGCTGGTTTGTATTCGTGCACATAATATCAAAATACATTTTCAAGAATGTGATTTGGACGCAATTTGCTATTTTTGCGGTCTTGATGCTCATTTTTATGAGCCAAACTTTTATTAAATTCGTTTCAAGAGCTGCTAGTGGACGCATTCCCACAGAGTTAGTATCTCAATTATTAAGTCTATCTATACCTTCAATGGCAGGATTTATGTTGCCATTATCGGTGTTTTTAGCCATTCTTTTTGCGGTTGGTAGCTTGTGCTCGCAAAGTGAAATGGTAGTAATGCGCTCAGTGGGTTATTCCCAGGGAAAGCTATTAAAAATTTGTTTTAGTATTTCCTTGGTGACTGCTGCTCTTTCAGCTATTTGTTCATTGTGGTTAGCTCCTTGGTGTGAAGCGAAGCAATTTGAGCTTATTAGCAAGTCCAAAACAGACCCGACATTTTTTGCCATTGATACCGGTCGTTTTCTTGAATTTAGAGACATGATCATTTACGTGGAAGATGTGGCGAAAGAGCCAGCCAAAACTGCTACATCTGCTCAAGATCTCAAAAAATCAAATGAACAAACGGTTCTGAAAAATTCAACTAAAGGGGATTTAAAACCACAAAAAGATGCGGAAACTATGAAGCAGATCTATGTGTTGACTCAAGGTAACCCGCAAAAACAACAGCCTCCAACAGTTAATGTATCTAATGAAGGTTGGATCGAAAACGATAACGAAAACTTGTTATGGGTAAACCTTAAAAATGGTTTTCTCTATACAGGACCAGATGAAAAGGGTGAGTACCAAATTTCATCTTATAAGAATTTTAAGGCGTTCATTCCTGGTAGCCGTGAAAGAGAATCGCAGACTAAAATTTCTTCTTTGTCTCTTAAACAGCTGGCCAGTAATGGTGATGTACCAAGTTTAACTGAAATTGAATGGCGTTTCTTACAACCATTTAGCGTCATAGTATTGGTTATGTTAGTAGTGCCATTATCTATGGTAAATCCACGTCAAGGGCGCTTTGCTAAGTTTGTCCCGGCTGTGGCGATTTATATAAGTTATTTCCTAATTGCTTTTGGACTTAAATCTGCTTGTAGTCGTGGGGTCTTTCCACTGTTTCCTGGGGTTTTTGTGGTGCCATGCTTATACGCCTTATTATTTGCCATTCCTCTGAATTTAACGGATACAGAATTTTTTAATCGTTTGCGGGCTAAACGCAATCAAAAACGTAAAGAGCAGAAGGTTTAGCTTATGTTTAAGATTATTGATCGTTACATTGCTCGCAATGTTATTTTGATGGTGATTTGTTGTACCATCGGTTTGGTCGCTTTAAGCTCGCTCATTAAATACGTAGACCAAATGCGTAATATAGGTAAAGATAGTTATGGTTATCTAGATGCTGCGTTTTACGTTTTTTACACCATGCCAGGGCAACTAGTTACTTTTTTCCCTCTAGGGGTTTTGCTTGGGGTAGTGTTGGCTCTTGGTAACCTTGCATCTAGTTCAGAACTAATTGTGATGCAAGCTCTTGGTAAATCAAGATTAAGCATTGTCTTTAGCGCCGTTAAAGGGTTGGTGCCACTCATTATCGCTGTGCTTTTAGTCTCTGAATTTGTCATGCCAAAATCTGAGAGTCGAGCTGAAACATTTTATTCTGAAGCTCGTTCTAACGGTCAAATTGCTATTACATCTCGCGGTGTTTGGTTTAAAGAAGATAGCTCATTTATCCTTATTAATTTCGTGATGACGGATGGAACTTTGAATTCTATAATTCGTTACACTTTTACCGACACTCCAAAAAAGCAACTTAAGTTAGTAGAACGCGCACAGACAGGTAGTTGGCAAGATGGGGTTTGGGTCATGAAAAATGTATCCATAGATGAATTCGCGGCTAATGGAATTAAGCATTCATTTTTACCTCAAAAAACTTGGCGCTTAAGATTAACGCCTGATAAAGTGGCCGTTGTTGGGGTTGCAGCTACCGATTTGTCGATTAGAGGACTTATGGGTTACATTTCATATATGCAATCTAATGGGCAAAAGGTAGAACGATATCAGCTTGAACTTTATCGAAAGATTATTCAGCCATTTATGTTAGTAGTAATTGTACTACTAGCAGCTAGTACTATTTTTGGGCCACTTAGAAGTGCATCTATGGGGGCTAGAATCGTGGTTGGGATTGTCACCGGCTTCATATTTTATGCAGTCAATGAAATCTTAGCGCCGTTTACCGTAGTTTATGGCATTCATCCAATTATAGGGGCTTTGATGCCGTCCTTGTTGGTATTTTGCATTGGTTTTTATCTGCTACGTAAACGGACTTAAAACTAGTAAATAATGGTAAAAAGCCCTTTAGACTTGATAACTGAATATTCTTGTGCGGTGAAACTGCAGTTCCGGAAAATCGGGAACCGATAGTCCGGAACATTGGAAACCACCTAATGCTAGTTTACTCGCGTAAGCTTTTATCCACACCGTACACCTCACGCATTGATACATCTTTTGATGGGTCAATGCTTTGGATGTTAATCATATATGCATCATGCACAATTCGATCCTGGATTGCATCAGCCAAAGGGCTAGATGCTCCACCAAGCTTGTCATACCATCCTTCTTTCTGATACTGTGAGCAAAAGATTGTAGAAGATTTCTTACGTCTTCTGTGAAGCAGTTCGAAGATATCCTTCTGCTCATTATCGTTTGGTTTCAAGAGAAGCCATTCATCAATGATAAGAAGAAGTGGATTGGCATACTTAGCCATGACCTTTTTGTATGTACCTTCATTCCTGGACATTTCCAGATCTGGGAGTCGTACATACTTTGACACCGGAATGTTGTTTTCCTTTAAATCGGAACTGCGGTTTCCATAGTCCGGACAGACGGTGTAATCAGCCCCGGATTACTCAATAACCATTTTAAACTTGATAAATAGTTTAAAGGAGTTAAAAATGTGAAGGTGGCTTCTAGAAATCTCCCAAATCTTGCATCGTTTTACGTAACAAGATTGGTTTTACCCCCACGTTA
>ERZ1034739.148-NODE-148-length-24218-cov-9.652775_pt1 | contig 24218 bp, 20 predicted proteins | sample MGYA00520636_ERZ1034739 | MGnify/ENA primary metagenome ERZ1034739 (study PRJEB33766, sample SAMN09781703) | gut metagenome | biome: gut microbiome | host: Homo sapiens | place: Madagascar | study: EMG produced TPA metagenomics assembly of the PRJNA485056 data set... | reverse complement strand
ATCTAAAACTTTATGCTTTTTTTGCATCTTTTTTGTATTCATCAACTGCAAGGATTGCACAAATGATGAAACAAATTATACCTGAAACTAACCAGAAATAAATTGCGCCATCCCAGTTTTGAACACCGTTTTTGCCTAATTTATCAACTAGGAAACCCGTTCCTGTTGCTGATAAAAATGCACCGATGTAACCGAATGTTCCAGTGAATCCAGATGCTGCTGAAGCTACTTTTTTAGAGCTTGATTCCACTGCGCAAAGTCCGCCAATCATCATTTGAGGACCGTAAGTGAATGCCCCCAACAAACCAATGATTACATAGTTAAGTGCGCTAATAGTATTGAATTTTAATGCAATAACTGCACAAATTACACCTGCCAAGTATAGCAAGTTTACAGGAGCTCTTTTTCCTTTGAATAATTTATCTGAGATTAAACCTGCGCATACTGTACCGCAAATACCAACTAATGGTAATGATGCAATCATAGTTGTTGCTTCTTCAAGTTTGATGCCTTTTGCGTTTTTCAAATACATAATCATCCAGTCTTCAGCACCGAATCTGATAATGTATACGAAAATATAAGCAATCGCTAATAACCAAATTGTTTTGTTACACAATACATATTTTTTGAAGATTTGAACATAAGTCATGCTGTCTTCTTCTTTTTTCTCATCAGCAGACTGTTCTTTTACTGGTTCATTTCTATAGACTTCTACATCAGGCAATCCCATAGATTGAGGTCTGTCGCGAAGTACGAAGAATAATGAAATTGCTGTAACTGCAGCTAAAATACCAGGAACTAAAAATGCTGCTCTCCATCCAAAGCGTGCCGCGATAAGACCTGCCAAAATGAAACTTAAAAAAGTACCTGTTTGGTGTGAACATGACCACAATGACCATTTTGTTCCACGTTCAGAATTTGAATACCAATAAGTTAAACTTTTCGCTACAGCTGGAAAACCTGCAGATTGAAACCATCCGCTGACACCCCATAAAAATGCCATTGTCCATAGCAATACCATTGCAAACATTTTTGGACTCAAACCTAAAATGCTAACAACACTAGGTGAAAGTGCAAACAAAATATTTGCTAACGCTGTCATTAACAACGCAGTTGGGAAGAATTTTCTAACATCTGAACCGTCAGCCAATACACCATTTACAAACTTACCGATACCGTAAGTTAAGTAAAGTGAGCTACCCAACAAACCTAATTCAGTAGCTGAGTAATGAAATTCATCCATAATCCCCGGAAGTGCTACTGCAATGTTTTTCTTACATAAATAAAAAATAGTGTATCCGATAAAACATCCGATAAACATTCTCAATCGCCAATGTTTATACATTGAATCGACTTTTGCAGAATCTTGGATAGGTTCTGCAATTGGAGGCTCTTTGAAAAACGCCCCTAATTTCTTAAACATAGTCTTTTTCTCCTACTACTTATTCTTTATAACTTGAATATTTCTTGTTTCTGTCAACTCTTGTCTGGCATTTTTGATGATTTCTTTTTTCTCATCATCTAAACTTCTACCGTTTGAAAGTCTGTCAATAAATCCTGTATTTAGTTTTACTGCTTTTTCCAAAGCTCCGATTTCTTCCAAAACGGGTTTTATTGCATTGAAATCGTATCCAAAAGTTTGTTTTGAATTGTAAACCAATACATCTCCTTCTTGCGAGGTGATTGGTTCTCCTCCCTGTTCAAAATATAATTTGAACACTGATTTCAAATCTTGCATTTCAGATTGCAAAGTTGTTACAGTTTGTTGCAACCGTAAAAATCTTTCAAATAAATACTCTACATTTTCAAGTTGCTTGCTTTCCCAGTCATATTTTTGAGTATAAAGTTTTTTCAATTTAGGATAAGCAAGTGCAAGTCCCATAGTGTCGCCCATTGCTCTATGGTGGTCTTTCAATTCAACTTTGAATTTTTCAGTCAAAGCGTTCAATCCATGAGCATCTAAATCAGGGTAAACTTCTTTGAACATTTGTTGAGTATCAATTCTTTCATTTTTAATTTCTTCGCCGGTAACTCTTTTTGATGCCTCATTAATAAATGAATAATCAAAAATTGCATTGTGAGCGACAATCGGATAATCTCCAATAAATTCTAAAATCTTTGGCATTGCTTCTGCTTCTGTTGGAGCATCAACAACCATATCTGGTGTAATTCCATGAATTGCAATACTTGATTTTCTGATATGTTGTTCAGGATTAATCAGAGTTTGAAATTCGTCTTTGATTTTTCCGTTTTCAAGCCTCACAGCTGCAAACTCAACCATTTTTTCTCTAGTGTAATCTAATCCTGTTGTTTCTGTATCTAAAACTATCTCTATTACTTTTTTTCTAGCCATTTTTTTGTCCTACGTAGTTCTCTATTAGATAATAGCACAAAAGTTTTTTCTATGATAACATTGTGAAGAGTAAACTTAATATAAGGAGTTTTGATTATGGTTAATGTTATTGATATTAATGATGAAACTTTTGAAAATGAAGTAATTAATTCAACAATTCCTGTTGTTGTAGATTTTTGGGCAACTTGGTGTGGTCCTTGCAGAAAACTAGGTCCTGTCGTGGAAGAAATTGCTAATGAATTTGAAGGCAAAGTTAAATTTGCAAAATTAAACGTAGAAGAATCAATTGAGTCTGCAAAAAGATTTTCTGTAAGTGGATTGCCGAGTTTGTTAATTTTCAAAAATGGCGAGGCAGTGGAGAGAATGACAGGTTTAATGCCAAAATCTACTATTGTTTCAAATATTGAAAAGCATATATAATGTAAATTTTCATTAAAAATGAAAATAATTACCACTTTACAAAAGCGAAAGCTTTTGTTATAATCAGCATGTAAAAATGAGAAACATAACAAAGAAAGGCGGAAAAAATGAAATTTGTATGTACAGTATGTGGTTGGTCTACAGAATCAGATAAAGCTCCAGAAAAATGTCCTATTTGCGGAGCAACAACTTTTAGAGAAGTTGGCGGGGCTGAAAAGGTTTACGCTTGCGAACACAAAGTTGGTGATGGTGTTGTAGAAGATAAAGAAGTTATGGAAGGCTTGAGAGCTCACTTCAATGGTGAATGCACAGAAGTTGGTATGTACTTGGCAATGGCAAGGGTTGCAGAAAGAGAAGGTTATCCTGAAGTTGCTGAAGCATACAAAAGATATGCTTTTGAAGAAGCTGAACACGCTGCAAAATTTGCTGAATTGTTGGGTGAAGTTGTTACAAATTCAACTAAGAAAAACCTTGAACTTAGAGCAGAAGCTGAATTTGGCGCTTGTGAAGGTAAATTAGAAATTGCAAAAAGAGCTAAAGAATTGGGTTATGATGCAATCCATGACACTGTTCATGAAATGGCTAAAGATGAAGCTCGTCATGGTAAAGGTTTTGACGGTCTTTTGAAAAGATATTTTGCATAATTTAAAATATTGATTTTTTTAATTCGAGGCGGAGGATGAAATCCTCCGCCTTGTCTTTTATTATTATTTGAGTGGTCATTCTGAACTTTACAATATTGAAAGAATTCCGAAACGAGTTCCACTACTGTCCCGAATAAAATTTATCTAAAAGAAAGCTGGATTGCTTCGCTATCACTCGCAATGACGATATTGAAAATACGTAACCGCTTTAGCCCAAAAAGTCTGCCAAAACCACATTACTGACAAGGATTCCTTGGTCGGTCAATTTGTAGCCTTTTGGTGTTTTGCTTATTAAATTAATCTTTGTATATTTATCTAAAATTTCTTTGTATCTTTCCTCAAAGTCAATTCCGAATTTTTCATTGATGTCTGTGGTTTTTATTCCATCCATCTTTCGAAAACCCAAAAATATTTCTTCTTCCAATTTCTCTTGTGTTGTCAAAATCTTAGATTCTTTGTGTGTTAGTGGGTTATTGATGTATTCTTCCAGTGTTTCAAAATTTCCATATCTGACGCCATTGATATAGCCGTGTGCGGAAATCCCAAAACCATAATATTCTTCATTGTTCCAATAGTTTAGATTATGTTTTGAGTTATAGTCTTTTTTAGAAAAATTGCTTACTTCGTAGTGCTCAAATCCTTTATTTGTCAGTAATTCAATTGCACCAAGATACATATCGGCTTGAGTATCATCATCAGGCAAGTTTTTGGGTTGATGGTCATAAAAATAGCACCCTTCTTCAATTTTTAAACCATATAAAGAAATATGTTGAACTCCAGTATTTATTGCTATTTCAAGGTCTTTATAAAACATTTGCGGAGTTTGTTCAGGCAGTCCATAAATAAAATCAAGACTGATGTTTTTAAATCCTGCATCTTGTGCGGTTTTAACAGCATTTATAACTTGTCCTGCGTTGTGCCTACGATTTATCAGTTTTAAAATTTTGTCGTTGAAAGTTTGGCAACCAAAACTTATTCTGTTTATTCCTAAATCATATAGTGCCCTAAGATAATCATAAGACATATCATCAGGGTTAAGTTCGGTTGTGATTTCTGTTTTTTTAGATGTTTTAAAAAAGTTTAAAAGTTTTGCAAATTCAGGAATTGTTAAGATTGAAGGAGTACCACCGCCAAAATAAACTGTTTCTAAAAGTTCTCCATGATAAGAATTTTTTATTTCTTCGTAAAGAGCTTTTAGATAGTCTTTTTTATTTTCAATTTTGCAAAATGAAATAAATGAGCAATAATGGCATTTTGATTTGCAAAACGGAATATGTATGTAGACACTTTTTACCATAGAGTAATTATATTATAAAAACCCTTTGTGGTATTATAAAATTATGGATATCACATTAAAAACCAATACAACCCTAGAATTTGACAAAATAAAAGAAGAACTTTCCAAGTTCGCAAAATTTGAGCAGAGTAAAAATTTGTGTCTTAGAATGTCTGCACTTGATAATATTGAGCGCATAAAACAGCAACTTGAATTGACTCGAGAGGCTAAAAAAATTCTTGATTATGCCAAAGACACTCCAACGGAATTTATTGCAGATGTTACGAAGATAAAAAACAATTCTGCAATTTCTTATTTGACAGAAGAAGAATTGAATGACATTGCCAAAACAATGAAATTTTCACGTCTATTAAAAAGATTTATTATTGATAATTCGGAAGATGATTTTATAATAAAAGGTTTGGCAGCGGAACTCATTGCAGATAGAGATGTTGAAGAAAAAATATTTGATACTTTTGATGAAAGTTTGAGAATTAAACAAAATGCAACGCCTGAACTGAAAGGTTTGTATTCATCTTTGCGTGATACTGAACAAAATATTCGAGACCAAATAACTTCGTTGTTAAACAATCCGAATTTTTCAAAATATTTACAAGAAAATATTTATACCCAAAGAGATGACAGGATTGTTTTTCAGGTAATGGCATCAAACAAAACAAAAGTTCCAGGGATTGTGCATGATGTATCTTCTTCTGCAAAGACTTTTTATATTGAGCCTGCGCAACTCGTGCCGCTAAATAACAAGGTACGAGAGGTTAAATCAAAAATCCATGCTGAATGTATCAGAATTCTTGTAGGACTTACTGATTTGGTTAAAGATTATATGCCGCAGCTTTTGAAATGTGAGCGCATAATGTCAGAAATTGATTTCCATTTTGCAAAAGCTCGTTATGCAGTAAAGCTTCATGCCACAGAACCGGAATTGACTTCTGAACGTTATATCTACTTTGAAAATATGAAACATCCTTTGTTGATGCAGGTTTCAGAAGATGTTGTATCAAATAATTTTGAAATAGGAAAAGATTACAAATCTGTAATTATTACAGGTTCAAATACAGGTGGAAAAACCGTAACATTAAAGACTATTGGCTTATTTATTTTGATGACAAAAGCTGGTATGTTTTTGCCATGTACCTATGCAAAAATTTATCCTTTCAAAAGAGTTTTTGCAGACATTGGTGATTCTCAAAGTATTATGCAAAGTTTGTCAACTTTTTCTTCCCACATGACAAATATTATCGAAATTTTGAACCGAAGTGATGAGGATTCGTTTGTTTTGTTTGATGAAATTTGTGCAGGAACAGACCCTGTAGAAGGTGCTGTACTTGCAAAAGCTATTTTAGAAAAGTTGGCGCAAAAGCAAGTTACAAGCGTAATAACTACTCACTATGGCGAATTGAAGGCTCTTGAATATAACAATAGTTTTTTCAAAAATGCATCTGTAGAATTTAACACAGAGACATTGAAACCTACATATAAATTGCTTATTGGTATTCCTGGGCTTAGTAATGCTATATCTATTGCAGCAAATTTAGGTTTGGATAAAGATATCGTTGAAGATGCCAAAACTACGCTTTTGACTCAAAAAGACCCAACTGTTGCGGTAGTCGAAAAATTACAGGAAACTCACCAAGAGTTGGCTAAAAATCTTGAACAAGCGCAAGAATTGAAGGAATCTTCGTTAGAAATAAAGAAAGAATACGAGGATAATCTTAATCAAGTTAAAAAAGATAAAAAGAAAACCATAAAAAATATCAAAAATAAATTTGATATGGAAATGATGGAGGCGCGTGCTGAAATTAAGCAAATTCTTGACGAATTGAGAAAAGAAAAATCTGAAAAAATTGCGCGTCGTGCATATTCTCGTTTAGCAAAATTGGAAGATGGTTTTCGTGGCGAAATTGACAAAGTTACGGACAAGCAAAAATATCTTGAAATTGACTGGGGCAAGGTTGTGGTTGGTGATACTCTTATGTTGAAAAACCTTCATCAAAAAGTAACGGTTTTATCTTTGCCTGACAAAAATAAACGACTTTTTGTTGATATGGGCGCGATGAAAATGAAAGTCAAAAAGGATGAACTTGCTGTACTTGATGAGAATTACAAAGAACCGGTTAAAGTTAAAATTCCAGGGACTTCGTTTAATAAATTTGAACTTAAACGTTATGCAATGTCTCAAACTCTTGATTTGAGAGGTTATAGGGTAGAGGAGGCGCTTGATGAGGTTGAGGCGTATTTAGATAAAGCAAGTTTGGCAAATCTCACACCTGTTTATATTATCCATGGACATGGTACAGGTGCGCTAAAGGAAGCCGTAAGAGACTTTTTACGTACTTCGCCTTATGTTGCAAAATTCCGTCCGGGAGAAGACTCAGAAGGTGGAGATGGCGTGAGTGTTGTTGATATAAATTAAATTTGCGCAAATGGAGATTTTTCATCTGCATAAATTATTTCAACTTCGTCTCCGATTAGATTTTTAAGTACAGGTAATACGATAATTTCTGATTCAAAATGACATATATCATAAACTACGATTTCTGAATCAAGTGCGGTGTGGAATTTTAAATCCCCAGTCACAAGGCAATCTGCGCCTAAATCTTTAGCATCTTTAATAAATTCAGAGCCACTGCCTGCGCAAAATGCAATTTTTCCTAAGTTTTTAACGTTTTTGTTGTTGATTATTCTTGCGTTTGGTGAAATTTTTGAGATTTTTTTTGAAAAATCTGTAATTGAAATTTTTTCAGAAATGTCAATTATTCTCAAAAACTCGTGCTCACAATTTATTTGATATTTAGATAAGCCAAGTGATTTTATGATTGTATCTGTTGTTCCACCTTTAGTTTTATCCAAATTTGTGTGTGCACAATACATATCAATTGTTGGTGTTTGGTATTCATAAGGTACGCAAAACATTGGATGATGCGAAATAATCATATCACAGTTTTGTATTTTTGCCTGTGTTATTATTTCTTGGGTTGGTGTGAGGCACAACATTATTTTTGAAATGTTGGTTTGGGCAGTCTCAACTAACCAACCTGACGCGTCCCAACTTTCAGCAGTTTCAGGAGAGGCAAAGTCTTCTATTTTTTTGATTATTTCGTATTTGTTCATAAAATGCTCCTACTTTTTATAAACTAACTTATATGTTCTAAAATTTTTCGTGCAATTGTAGATTTTGGAGCTTTTTCAATTTGTGTTATGTTTCCATTTTTATCCAAAATTGAAACTTCGTTATCATCTGATGAGAATCCGATATCTTTTCGTGAAATGTCATTGGCAATTAAATAATCACAGCCTTTTTTGGCGATTTTTGTTTTTGCATTTTCTATCAAGTTTTCACTTTCTGCGCAAAATCCGATAATAATAGGTTTATTTTGAGTCTGTGAATTTTGTTTTCTTTCGCATAAACCTTTTAAAATATCAGGGTTTTTAGTAAGTTCTAATGTGAGTTCATCATCTGATGTCTTTTTCATTTTTTGCTCAGAATAGTTCTTTACTCTATAATCGGCAACGGCTGCTGCCATAATGATATAGTCAGATGTTTCAAATTCCTGATTTAGTGCATTTTGCATATCAATTGCAGATTTGACTTTTGTAATTTTGTAAGGTGCTTCAAAATTTTTGGTTGTAATCAAAACAACTTCAGCTCCCATTGATTTTGCGCTATCAGCCAGAGCTTTACCCATTTTACCTGATGAGTAATTTGAAATATATCTCACTGGGTCGATATCTTCAATTGTTCCGCCGGATGTGATTACAACTTTTTTACCTTTTAATTTTTCGCTATACTTTAGTGCTTCGTTTGTCGCGTTGAAAATTTTGTTGATATCACAAAGGCGACCTTTTCCAAGATATCCGCATGCTAAAAATCCGCTCTCTGGCTCTAAAATTTCAATTCCGCGAGCTTTTAACTTTGCAATATTTTCTTGTACTGCTTGATTGTTCCACATATTACAGTTCATCGCAGGTGCTATTATCATTTTTTTAGAAAAAGCACAAGCAATTGATGTTAGCAAATTGTCGGCAATTCCTTGAGCTATTTTAGATATAGTGTTGGCGGTAGCCGGTGCAATTACCATAATATCAGCTTCGTCAGAAAGAGATATATGCTCAGGTTTCCAATTTTTTACATCAAATTCTTGTATATATACTTCGTTTTGACTAAGGTTTTGCAGAGTTAATTTTGTTACAAAATTCATTGCGTTTGGAGTACAAACTACTTTGACGTTTGCTCCATTTTTTTTGAATTTGCGAATGAGTTCATGTATTTTGTAAGCGGCAATTCCGCCAGTTATACCGATTAAAATAGTTTTATTTTCTAACATAGTGCCTTGTCCCCTTTTATGTAAGGAGTTTTCGTTATTCTGTGGCTAATTCTTTTTTTGTAATATATTCGATTTCCTCAACCGCACGGCTGACATCATCATTTGTGACAACATAATCATATTGTTTTGAGCGTTCAAGTTCGGTTTTTACCAAATTTAAACGTTTTTGGATGGTTTCTTCATCTTCAGTGTGACGACCCCTTAATCTGTGTTCAAGTTCTTCAATGCTAGGCGGAGCTATAAAAATTAAAACTGCTTCGGGCATTTTTTTCTTAACTTGTAAAGCTCCTTGAGTTTCAATTTCAAGGATGATATTCATTCCCTCTTCGAACTTTTGGTTAATGTATTTTTGCTTTGTTCCGTAAAAATTCCCTGCAAATTGCGCGTATTCCAAAAACTTGTCTTTTGCGATGCAGTCTTTAAATTCTTCCTGAGTCAGGAAAAAATAATTGATTCCGTCAACTTCGCCTTCTCTTGGTTTTCTCGTTGTACAAGAAACAGAAAGCATAAAATCTTTAGAGTTTTTAGCCATAAACTCTTTTAAAACAGTGCCTTTTCCAACACCTGAACATCCTGATATTACAAATAATTTTTTATTCATGTTGATATTATACAATGAAAAAATAAAATTAAGTCAAACTTTTATGGTGTTTTTAAGATGTTTTGATTATACTTAATTCGTATGGAACAAGATTTTATAGAGAAAGAAATGTTTTTGCAAAATGTGGGGAAGAATATTCGCACCATCAGAAGGTTAAAAAATATGTCTCAAGAGGAGTTGGCATTTAAAATCAATTCAGCTAGAAATTTTATAGGATGTATCGAACGTGGGGAAAAAGCCCCTACTGTTTATATTCTCTACAAAATTGCTGCTGTATTGGATGTTCCTATTGATAATTTGCTAGTTATATAGTTTTCAATTCTTATTCAAAATTGAATAATTAATTTTTCCTTAACTTTTCCTAAATTTTTCAAAATTCGTTATATAAATGTATTGTAGAAGTTATAGATGTTAGGAAAAGGAGAGGATATTATGATTAAACCATTAGGCGAAAGAATTGTTATTAAAGTTATAGAAGAAACTGAACAAACTTCAGGTGGAATCTTTATTCCTGATAGTGCTAAAGAAAAACCTCAAAGAGGTGAAGTTGTAGCTGTTGGTCTTGGCAAAATGAATGATAAAGGCGAAAGAGAACCAATGGATGTTAAAGTTGGTGATACTATCCTTTATGCTAAATATTCAGGTACAGATGTTAAAGTTGATGGTACAGAATACAAAATTCTTTCTATCAAAGATGCTTTAGCAATTATTGAATAATAAATCAAAAGAAATAAGTATTTCTTAGGCTATTAAATGATTATTTAAAAAGGAGAAAATAAAATGGCAAAACGTATTATTTTTGATGAAGAAGCTAGAAAAGCTCTTCTAAAAGGAATTGATGCTGTAGCAGATGCCGTAAAAGTTACATTAGGACCTAAAGGCAGAAACGTAATATTGACAAAGAAATTCGGTGCACCTCAAATCGTTAATGATGGTGTTACTATCGCGAAAGAAATTGAATTGAAAGATGCATTGGAAAATTCAGGTGCTCAATTGTTGAAAGAAGTTTCTTCTAAGACAAATGATGTTGCTGGTGATGGTACTACAACTGCATCAGTTTTGGCTCAAGCTATTGTTCGTGAAGGTTTGAAAAACTTGACAGCTGGCGCTAACCCAATGTCAATGAAACGTGGTATTGATAGAGCTGTTGAGTCAGCAGTTTCAAAAATCAAATCTATGTCAAGACCTGTAAATACAAAAGAAGAAATCGCTCAAGTTGCAGCAATTTCTGCAGGAAACAACAAAGAAATTGGTGAACTTATCGCAGAAGCAATGGAAAAAGTTGGTCACGACGGTGTTATTACTGTTGAAGAATCAAAATCTTTCGGTACAAACTTGAAAGTTGTTGAAGGTATGCAATTTGACAAAGGTTACATTTCACCTTACTTTGTTACAGACCCTGAAAGAATGGAAGCTGTACTTGAAGATGCTTATGTATTCTGTTGCAATAAGAAAATCAACTTGATTTCTGATTTGGTTCCATTATTGGAACAAGTTGCTCGTGATGGCAAATCTTTGTTATTGATTGCAGAAGATATTGAAGGTGAAGCTCTTGCAACATTGGTTGTAAACACAATGAGAAAAGTTTTGAGAGCTGTTGCTGTTAAAGCTCCTGGTTTTGGTGATAGAAGAAAAGCTATGCTTGAAGATATCGCTATTTTAACAGGTGGCGAAATGTTCACTGAAGAATTAGGCATCAAACTTGAAAATGTAACAACTCAAATGTTAGGTAAAGCAAAACGTGTTACTGTTACTAAAGACGAAACTACAATCGTTGTTGGTGATGAAACAAAAGCTGCTGTTCAAGAAAGAGTTAGACTTATCAGAAAACAAATTGAAGCATCTGATAGCGAATATGATAAAGAAAAACTTCAAGAACGTGTTGCAAAATTGTCAGGCGGAGTTGCTTTGATTGAAGTTGGTGCAGCATCTGAAGTTGAATTGAAAGAAAGAAAATTGAGAATTGAAGATGCTCTAAACGCTACAAGAGCTGCTAACGAAGAAGGTATTGTTCCTGGTGGTGGCGTAGCTTTGTTGAGAGTTCAACAAGAATTGAATGCTAAGTTAGATTCTATGGACTTTGAATCAGATGATGAAAAAGTTGGTTACAAAATCTTGACTGCTGCATTGGATGTCCCTCTTAGAGCAATTGCTCGCAACGCAGGTGCTAAAGCTGATGTTGTTGTTGATTGTGTTCTTGAAAAAGACGGAGCTTACGGTTATGATGCATTAAACAGTAAATATGTTGATATGTTCCAAGCAGGTATTGTTGACCCAGCTAAAGTTACAAGATCAGCTTTGATTAACGCTGCATCTGTTGGTTCAATGTTATTGACTACAGAAGCTGCAGTTGTTGATATCCCTGAGGAAAAAGCTGCTACACCTGATATGTCAGCAATGGCAGGCATGGGCGGTATGGGAGGAATGATGTAATTTAGCACAATGTGTTAATTATATTATTTTAACCAAAGATTAATAAAAGGAGTGCGGAAACTTGAAAAGCTTCCGCAGTCCTTTTTATATTACCCAAATATTTTATGGAAAAAGTTTGTAATTTGTGGTTGAAATTGTTGGTATAAATTTATCCCAAAGCCTGTGATTTGTCCTGTGGCATTTCCTTGCATCCAAGATTCTGATGGGCCATTTTGAATATTTACTTGGGTAAATCCGCCCATTGGACGTGGTGGTGCTCCAAAATTGAACAATGGGGCTTGATAGCCAGTTTGAGCCATAAATGCCATTCTTTTATTATTAGCGTTGTCTTCATATCTGTTCCAAATATTTGTTCTTCCTGTGTTGACGGAAGGCGTATATCTGGAGCTGTAGTTGTTAAAATTCACCATAATAAAACCTTGTTTTCTATATCTTATATATATAAAGTATATAAGGGCGGAGAAATTGATTAATTTTGAATATTTTGCTTTACATTTGTTAATAAAGTGAGAGTTCAGTAAGGTAAGATGACAAGAATACAGGTATTTTTATGTCATGCTGAACTGCGGATTTTGGCAAGTGCGCAGTGTGAGCATAGCGAACCCAGCACGTCTTGGCGAGAGCTGCGTTGAGCCGGTCGAGCCGCCAATAATCCAAGACTGTTTCAGCATCTCAAATTAAACATATTTATCTTATGCAAAATTTGTAATATTTGAGACCCTGAAATAAGTTTTGGGTGACATGTTTGTAAAATAAACCTTGATAGATTCTGAATAGCAAGAAAAATTTGTGTTCATTCTTCACACAATTTTTCTAAGCTTTCAGAATGACAATTGATATATGCCGAACGACTTTTAAAATTGCCCTATTTATCCAACTTTTCTTTCAGAATTTCCATTTCAGCCTTGAGCTTGTTAATCTCGCATTTTACAGGGTCAGGAATTCTGTTGTGCATAAGGTTTCCTTGTTTGTCGATTACTGCGCGGTGGACAACTCGTCCTGGAATGCCTACAACTGTTGAATGTTCCGGTACATCTTCTACAACAACTGAGCCTGCGCCAATTCGAACATTGTCACCAATTGTAATGTTTCCTAAAACTTTTGCACCGGCTCCGACAATGACGTTATTGCCAAGGGTTGGATGGCGTTTCCCTGATTCTTTGCCGGTTCCGCCAAGTGTTACTTGTTGATAAATTAAAACATCGTCTCCAATTATGGTTGTTTCGCCGATTACAACACCTTCTCCGTGGTCGATGAAAAAGCGTCTGCCAATTTCTGCTCCGGGATGAATTTCGATACCTGTGATTATTCTTGTTAAGTATGATATAACTCTCGGAACCAGTGGAATATTCCATTTGTAGAGCCTGTGTGCAAATCTATATGCAACAAGCGCGTGTAGACCTGGATAACATAGAATAACTTCTAAAAGATTTTTCGCTGCCGGATCGTTTTCATAAATGACTTTTATGTCTTCTTTGACTTTTGAAATTCCACGCTTGATTACGTTAAGCATTTAGGCTCTCTTTCTTTTGTTTGGTAGTGTCTTAAAAATCAGGTCGGCATTTGTTGCCGACTCTGAATGTTTTTGTAGTTTTGTTATTATTTTACTAATTTAGCAAATTTACGTTTACCTGCTTGTAATATTACGCTATCTTTAATTGCAAATGTATAGCCCATATCAGCAATTTTTTCACCGTCAATTTTTACACCGCCACCTTGGATTAAGCGTTTTGCTTCTCCTCGGCTTGCTGCAAATTTTAATTCGGTTAATAAATCAAGAATATTTTTGCCGTCTTCAACTCTTACTTCCTCAATATCTTCCGGGATACCTTTGTTTGATACAACATTGATAAATTCTTCTTGGGCTTTGTCAGCACCTTCTTTACCATGGTATTCTTCTGTAATAGTGTGAGCAAGTTGCATTTTGATGTTACGTGGATTAATTGTGCCATCTGCTATTTGTTTGTCGTAAGTTTCAAGCTCATCTTTTGTCGCATCTGTCAATAAGCTATAGTAGCGAGTAATCATATTGTCAGGAATACTCATCAATTTGCCAAACATATCTTTTGCGCTGTCTGTAAGTGAAATACAGTGTTCCGGATATGTTTTTGACATTTTTACAACCCCATCTGTACCTTCAAGTAACGGTAATAACATAACTAATTGAGGGTATTTCTTGCCGTAAGCGGCTTGGATGTTACGTCCTAATAGTGTGTTAAATCTTTGGTCTGTTCCACCTAATTCAATATCAGCATCAATTGCAACAGAATCGTAAGCCTGCATCAACGGATAGAAAAATTCGTGAATCGAAATTGGTCTGCCGTCTGCGTATCTTTTTGCAAAATCGTCTCTTGTCATCATTTGTGCAACTGTTACTTGAGCAGAAAGTTTTAATAAATCAGTAAAGCTCATTTTGTGTAACCAGTCAGCATTGTTTGTAACTTCTGCATCTGTTACATCAAGAACTTTTGACATTTGGTCAAAGTATGATTTAGCGTTTTCTGCAACTTGTTCTTTTGTTAGAGCCGGTCTTGTTTCAGATTTGCCTGATGGGTCGCCAACCATAGCCGTCGCTCCACCTACAATTAAAACTATTTTGTGACCGAGTGATTGAAATTCTCTTAGTTTTCTCATTACAACAGTGTGACCTAAGTGAAGGTCAGGTCTTGTTGGATCCATCCCCAATTTTACTCGAAGTGGAGTATTTGTATCTGCTGCGTGTTGAAGTTTTACTGCAAGTTCTTCAATTCCTCCAGGTAATACTTCTGCGTTTCTTGCTAAATGTTTGGCTTGGTTTATAAATTCTTCTCTAATTTCTACCATAATTTTTCTCCTATATTTACTTAAAATTATAACAAAAACATGGATAAAAGGTTGAGGTAAAAAATAACGGCACTGAATATTACTCAATGCCGTTTCGTGGGTTATATTTGTGATTGTAAACTGTTTAGTTCAATTCGCAAATCATAGATTTTTGAGTTGTAATAATCAAGCCATGTTTGGTTTGTTTTTTCATCTCTTATTTCATCTTCGCAAACTGCTCTTATTCGTTTAAGGTCAAGTTCATTCAGTTTCTGTTCAATTTTGCTGATTCTTTGTGTTACGGCTAATGTTTGCCTTGCGGTTTCATAGTTCGGATTTTTGGTTATTTTCCCATCTTTAAAAATGTATAATAAGTTGTCTTGAATGAATTCATTGTAAACACTTTCCTCAACTTCAATGTTTTGAATATTTTCGCCAATTTGTTCAGTGCATCCTGCGCCTGTGATTTTGTTATCTTCAACAAAAATTATATATTTCATTATTTAAACTCCTTTTTTATCTTACTTTTCTGTACGCTTTTGCGTATAGTTCAAATGTTGCATTTCCTGATTGTGATGAATTACTTGATATCGAAACGGTTCTGTTTGTCCCAATTGGTAATGTTACAGATGATGCTGCATACATACCTGCGGAATCTGCTCGACACATTGCAGCATTTGATACGTATGATGAGCTCAAAAAGATGTAGGCATAATTTCCTGCGACATTTAAGGTTGTAGAAAGTAAGACTTCGTAAACATTGTTATCATTTGGTAGGTATGAGGATAATGAAAAGTTTTTGGTTTGTCCGGCTGAGATGGAGGTAGATTGTGCAATGGTGAGTGATTTTTTGACCCATTTACCATCAATATCTGTATTGTTTGCTTTTGCACTGAACATTGCCTTTGCATTAGTTCCAATGTTTGAAAAATTTAAGTCTGCTTTTTTGGCTATTTCTGCGTTTAATTCTTCTTTTGTTTCTTTTAATTCTTGACTTGATTTTGTGTTGGCATCGTCAATTCTTGAATTTGTGTCCTCAATTTTATTTAAAATATCAATAAAGTTTGCATTAACCTCGTCGGCTTTAGCTTTTGTCCCAGGTACAAAAGAATATGGAACTCCGTATGTCATAATATCCTTTCTGACATATCAGATGACCTGTTAGGTGGGGTAAAACTCAAATCAACTCTTGTATTATACCATATTGATTAAATTTTCGTCAAGTAAATAAAAACAAAAAGCGAACCGCTCCACAAAGAGTAATTCGCTTTTTGTTTATTTGATAATAGGTTTTCTCTCAAGTTATGTTTAAGCTGCCGGTTTTTTAGCCCAAAGTTTTGCAACTTGGTCGTAAGTGTATTTGCTGATAAATTCGCCGGCTGTTGCTAAGTAGTGACCTATTTTCTTAGGGCTATAGAATTTGGTGTCTTTAAGAACATCTTCTGTTAATTTTGTTAGGACACCACCTTTTGTTAAGCCAACCAAGGCTGCAGCTGCCACAACTACGCCAATAACTGTGTTACGGATAGCATGACCGCCTTTTTTCTTTTCAGTCTTGTCAGTTGTTGATAAATCTACTTTGTCGCCTTCAGGTTGTTTTGCAAATGCTCCCGGGCGTTCTAAAACATTATTTGTATTTGCTGCTTTAGTTTCTTGAGCTGGCGCAGCTTCGCCACAAAAACGTACACTTGAAATAGGACTCAATGCCATGAGAAAACCTCCTTGTAAAATTTTTCTACTACACTATAAATAAAACTCCTAATGCAATAATTTTGACTCAATATTTTGCATTTGAAAAGATTTGTTACAAAAATTTACAATAATTTTGGAATATTTTAAATTCTCGTGTCATCTATAATTTTGTAGAGGGAGGAATATTTAAAATGGCATCAAAACAAGAAACATTAATTTACATTGAAAAAGAAAATATAACTGAGGCAGAATTTATGTCTAGAAGTTTTGTGAATAAAGAAGTTAAAAATAGAGCATATATAAATGCTTTAGGTGCAGAACTTCTCACAAAATATCTGGCATCAGAAGGTGTTGATGTTTCTGATTTGCATAATCTTCATTCAATTTCAAAGATTTTGGAAAAGAATGATATTTCTGATATTTTATTGCCAAATATCCATATAGATGTTCGTGTGATATTTGATGATAATCAAATTTTTGTTCCCAAAAGTCATTTTGAACTTGGTTTAACTCCTGATATTTATGCTGTTTTAAAAATTGATGCCGATTTTAAATATGTGGAATTTTTGGGATATTTCAAGCCTTCTCAAATAGATAAAGATAATCAAAATGATGAATATTATTTCTTTAGCAAAAACAAATTGTCTGCACCTGAATCTTTGACAAGATTTATTAAAAACTTTCCTGGGAAAAATCCGAGAAAGCTTACGGAAGAAGAATTTTTCCATGGTAGAGAACTTTCAATTTCTTTGGCTGACCATAATATTACACTAGATGAAGAAATTGAATTATATGAGTTGTTATTATCCAGCGCACAATTAAGAGATAGCGTTTTAGAATTTGATAATTTCGAAACTTTAGCTTATAGTGTGGCTCCTGAGTTTGCAAAATCTTCAAATTCTGGAGATGCAACATTGACAGTATTACAAGCGGAAGAAGACGATGAGGCATCAACAGATGCGACAAATGATGAGATATCTTTAGAAGGTACTAGTGATGACGAAATAATGTTGGATGAATCTTTCTTTGATGAAGAAGATGCAGAAGAGCCTCAAAATGAAGGGCAAGAATCTGAGTCTGAAAGAGAAAATGATGAGCCTGAAACAGATGAAGAATCTATATCAGAACCGATTGAAGAAGATGTAACACAATCTTTTGATATTGGTGAAAATCTTGAAGATTTGACAGCCGAGCCTCTAGTGGAAGAACCGTTAGTTGAAACAGAAAATGTTGAGCTTGATAAAAATTCTGATACAGAATCTGTAGTTGAGCCTGAAGAAGTTGTCCAATCTGATTCTACTGATAAAGTTGAAGTTGAAAATATTGAACCACTTGATGAACCTGCATTAGATTTTGGAAATGCTGATTTAGGTGATGATTTGTTGGATGATGGCTTTGGTGAAGATGAACAAGACGCTGAACCAAAACAGCAGGAAGAAGCTCCTGTAGTTGAAGATGTTAAAGAAGACTCAATTGCAGAGGTTGAAAAGCCAAAAGCGATAGAAGATAAAAAGGCAGTTGAAGAGCATGATTTTGTTGTTGAACCGCCTAAACCTGTAGCGAATATGGATAGTCTTTCTGTCGATGAATTGTTAGATGAAACAATTGCAGCAATCGATAAAACACCGACAGAAGATAAAAAAGAAGAACCTAAAAAAGATATAACAAAAGATTTGACACAAGTTGTAAGTGATGCTGTACAAAGTGGAATCGAAAAAGCTGTGGCAGGTGCTGCCGCTGCTGGAGCGATTGCCGCAGAAGCTGGAGCAGCAACGACTACAGCAGGCGCAGCCGCCTCTACTGAGGCAATAAAACTTGCGGCTGTTGCAGGTGAAATGGTTAATAATGTTGTTGCTAAAAATTTGGAAAAGCAACAAAAGAACTTAGATAGAATCGATTATGCAAAAACAGATATTGCACCTGATACGGCAGAAATTCCTGAGCATATTGCAGCTATGGGTGATTTATCTACTGCAAAAATTGAGGCAAATATGGAAGCAGAGGCATCAGGGCAATTTGAAACCCCTACTGATCTTTCTAATTTGCATACAGTAGAACAAAAATCAGAAGAAAAATTTGAACAAGAAACTGTTGATATCTCAAAAATGGAATCAGTTCAAACAGAAGAATTTCACGAAAATTCAGATGAAATTGTAGAGTTATCTAACTTGCAAAATATTGATTCTTCTGCCAAAACTGTTGATACTCCTGCAGAAATTTCTCATGAAGAAGAATTTAAAGGAATGGATTTGCCAAACTTATCTTCATTTACAATCAACGAAGATGGTACATCTTCAATTGATGGTTTTGCTCAAGATTTGAGTTTTGGGGAAGATGTTAAAAATGGTGATGAACATCTTGTTGATATGGGCATGAAAATGAATCTGAACGAAATTTCATTAGATGATAATGATTCGTTAGATTTGGGCATGGATATGGATTTGGATTTACCACAAGAAAATTTATCTAACTTAAATGATGATATCTTTAATTCGGAAGAAAATAAAACAGTTGAAGACAAAGCTACAAGTGAAGATTCTAAACCTCAGGATGAAGAAGAGTTTCCACAAGAAGATTTGTTGAAATTGGATGATTCTCTTGGTTTAGATGACGATATTACTTTGGATGAAGATGTCCCTGAAATAACAGATTCTTTGGTTGAAGAATCATCAGAGAGTCATGATTCAGTTTCTGTAGAAAATGCAAATATTGAAACTCCTCAAATTGAAGAAGAAAAAGAAGAAAATGCTGTATCTGCAGATTTGTCACCTCAAAATGAAGAAAAGAATTCTGATGAATTGACATTAGAAGATTTGGAATTGTTGACGGACGATGAAACTGAATCTGAACAAAATGAAGAAGGTGCTACTGGTGAAGGGTTGAATCTTGATGATGTAGACTTTTTGTCAGAAGAAACAGAAGTTCCGACAGAAAATAAAGAACAATCAATAAAATCAGATGAAGAACTTAATTTTGGTGATTTAGATTCTGTTGAAACTCAAGAAGTATCAGAAGAAACTAATCAAGAGCTTCAAAAAGACTCTCAAGATTGGATGGATGATACTAATTATGATAATTTGGAAGATGCTCAAATAGAAGAACCTCAGTCAGGTGATTCTGAATTGAGTGAAGATGATATGAATATGATTACAGAGCCTACTGTAGAGGAACACAAACCTTTTACTGTTATGGAAAACTCTATGGTTATCAGTGATAAATCCTTTAGAGTAGGAGAAATTCCTATTGATATCAACAATCCTGAAATGCCGACTATGGATGGTCCAGAGTCTTTGGGTGAATTATATAACGAAGAGTCAAAAGTCCCTGGTGGCGCATTATTGCAAAATCCTGGAAGATTAGGCTCTGCGGCTAATGCTAAAGGTAAAGCTGGTCTTGGTATCGGTTTAGGTATTGTTGGAACATTGATTGCCTTTGCATTGATTGGTGCAATTGGTTTTGGTGTAGCTAAGATGTTTAAAACTCCAACCGAAGAAGCTCCACAACCTATCACTGATGATAATGCTCCAACAAGTCCAGATAATGGTGTTGCTGAAAGCAATACATTGAATGTAAATCCTGATAATGTTGTTAATATGGATAACAATACTGATGCATTAGCATCAACCGCGAAAGCTCCTGTTGCAGCTAAAACAACTACTCCGTCTAAAGTTGCAGCTCAGCCTGCTACATCCGCTAAGCCAAAGCAAATGCCTGTTAATACATTTATTGAAGTACGAAAATTGACATGGGAAGTGCCTGATTATATATCTTATAATGGTGCGTTTAAACAATACTTCCAAGCTGTTGGAAAGAGTTTGAAATTATCATTATCAAGCGATTTGTTGTTGGCTACTGATTATGCATATTCAAATGAGGTTAGATTGAGTGTAACATTTGATAAAGATGGTACTTATAAAAATTCTCAAATCATTATATCAAGTGGTTCAAGCCAAATTGATAAAATTGTGTTACAAACTGTAAACCAAACATTGAAAGCCCTCAAAGCTCCTCATAGCTTGAATAATGACGAAAGTACAACGGCGATACTTAAAATTTATTTCTAAATATGATATACTGAGAAAAGAAGTAGAGGAAGTTAGGTTGTGGAATTAACACAAGATAAGATAGATTTAATTAGCAGAATAATAAAAAATGATCGCAAATACCCAAATAATGAGGATTTGTATGAGGATTTCTTTAATGAAACTTGCAAACGCTCTGTTGCGATTCTTAATGCCATAGATACTGAATCTACTTTGGAAGCATATTTAAAACGTATTGTTACTACTTCTATTATCAATGTTTTAAAAGATTCTGGACGCTTGAGAAGAACTCGTTCCGGTTACATGTCTACAAGAGAAGTTGCTATTGATGAAACTCCTGTGGATTATTCAACTGTTGTTATTAACTATTCAAATGTGAAAGTTCCTGAAAATCCTGAAGAAATAGTTATTCAAAAAGAAATATTGCAATTCGTTGCTGATACTATTAGAAATATTGATAAAGAAGAACCTGACAAAAATTATTTACACATTTATACTTTGCGCTATGACAAAGGCATGACTCAGAAAGAAATTTCTGAAGAACTTGGCTTATCTCAATCTGAAATTTCGAAAAGATTATACAAATTGATGGATAAAGTCAGAGATATTATTGAGTAGATATGAAATGTCCTGTTTGTAAAAAAAATATTTCTGATAATTCTTTAAGGTGCCCATATTGCAAAACTCGCACAGGTTTAATCTGTTCTCATTGCAATACGGTCAATCCTATGGGGACTTTGTTATGTAAAAATTGTGGACAGGAGTTGCTAAAGGTTTGCAGTCATTGTCACAGTGTAAATTTCCCTATGGCGACAAAATGTAGAAAATGTGGTTCACCTTTTGGGGCAAATCCTGAACCCAAAATTGTTGAAGAATCTAAAAAAGTTTCTTCAAAACTTGAATTTTCTCCGACATTATCCACTCAAGAACAGGCATTAGAGTTGTTGTCGGAAGGTTTACTTTCAAAAGATGAAAAAGTTTTTTCTATAACAGGTGAAAAAGGAATTGGTAAAACCTCTTTACTAAAATCAGTTATAAAAAAACTTGAAGATCAAAAATTTGAATGGTGTATCGGTAAATGCACTCAACTTACGCAATTGACTCCTGGTGGAGTTATTCAGGATATGTTGCTGAATCTTTTTAAATTACCTAATTATTATTTGAATAGTGACGATTTGAGAAAAGATGGTGTTCAGTTTTTCAGCAATGAATTTAGGTTTTTGACCAATTCTGAAGTCTCTGATTTCTTAAATTTTTTATATAATTCGATTGATGGTAATTATGAAGATATAATTATCAACAAAAAACGCACAACAGAAATTTTAAATAAGATTTTTGACGCCTTTTGTAAAACCGGAAGATTTATTTTTGTTGTCGATAATTTTGATTTTATTGATGGGTTTTCTATTGAATTTTTGACTAATTTTATCAGACGCGATTATAATTGGAAAAACTTAAAATTCGTTGCGATTTATAATGAACATAAGCCTGTGAGCAGCTTTTTCGGAATTGAAAATAAATCCCTTAAAGCATATAAGGACATACATTTAGCTCCTGTTGATTCTGAAAAAATTGAACAGAACTTGCGTTTGACCGGTGAGTCAGGAACTTATGTCTCTCAAAGAGAAAAAGATGTTATTTTTGAAAAATGTAATGGCAATCCTGCTTTTGTTGAACAAGCCATAAGCTATTGTTTTGATTGTCAGATTGCGGATAAGGCATTTTTGATGCCAAATTCATTTTCGGAATTGATTAAAGAACGTTTAGAAACTTTGAAAAAATCGAATCCTGATGCTCATAAAATGTTATGTGGTGCAGCAATTTTAGGAGATAAGCTGAATCTTGCATTGTTAAAACAAATTTTTGGATATAAAAATCAAGAATTTAATGACGTTATGTCGTATTTGGTAAAATCTAATTTTGTAAGACCATATAATGAAGTTTTTTATGAGTTTAACAACCTTCTTTTATGGGAGACTATTTTGAAAAATATTCAAAAAGACTCTTCTTTTGAAGACTTAAATGTTAAGGTTGGTAAGGCTATTAGTATTTTTACTCTAAATACAAATGCTACAATGGCAATGATTGCGCATAATTTAAAAGAAAATCGCATGGCATTTGATATTTGGACAAAGACAACGAGGCTTGCAGCTTATGTTGGGGATGTAAATTTATATGTAATAGCCCAAAAACAATGTTTGGCTCTTTTGAATGAATTTAATGAAAATGAAACTTTGAATATTCGCTACAATATTAGTGAACGTCTAGGCAAATTGTTGGCAGAATATGATCCAGAAGAGGCTATAGAATTTTTACCAGATGCAATTTCTAATCCAAAGGCTCAAAATGACGAGGCAAAAGAGATTGACCTTTTGGGGTATTTGGCTTTGTGTTGCAAAAAAGTCGGTAATTATTTTGGAGATGTTGAGTGTGCGGATAATGTTTTGAAAAAACTTTCTCCGACTCAAGAGCTTGAAGCTGCAATGATTAAGTCTTCAAAATTAACATCTTTACTAAATATTGGTAATTGTGGAGAGGTCATAAACCTGATTGACAATGATATATTGCCGATTATTAACGCAAATCTATCTAACAAAAAACAAAATACAATTTTACCTATGGGGTTTTTGTATGACACATGGTTAAGAGTATATCTTTCGCTGGCAACGGCTCTTGCTATGCAAGGAAATGACCGCTCGTTTGAAGTTTTGACTTTGCTCTTTGAAATTATTGATAAGCATAAAATCAATGATTCTAATTTGATGTGTAAAGCTAAATTTGTTTTGGCTTATGCAAATACGATGAAAGGAAATTTCCAAACTTCTCAGGAAATTTTATCAGATATTACAAATATGATTGGCTCAAAAGATATCGACTTCAATGATTTGACCGACGAATCTGCCGATATATTTAATTGTTACGCGTTGATAAGTTTGGTAAATAAATTTTTGCTAAAAGATTTTGACGGATTGAAAGAAGAATTATTTGATGCTGCGATGATGGCAGGTGATACCGGTAATGAATTTTTGAAAAATGTATTTAAAACATTGCTGGGCAAGTTGTTCTATGAATCAAAACAGGCAAAACATGCTGTTGCAATTTATAATGAACAGGTTACATATTTTGCGAATAAAAAGGTGGCAATGGGCGCATTGTTAGCTTGGTATTTGATAGCAGAAGCTACAATGGTTACTGAATCCGTTAAAAACGCAATTGATATTGCAAATCAAACACTTGAAATTGCGCAAAATCCAAGGATAAATAATACTTTTTTCATAGTAGCATTGAAAATTTTGTTGGCAAAAGCTTATATGGAAACATCTGATTACGAAACTGCTAAAATGTGTTTAGAATCAGGGCTTGTGCTTGCCCAAAAATATAGTATGAATGATATGATGTCTCGAATTTATTTGCTTTATGGCAAGTATTATAATGATATTGGCACAATTCAATCCCCTAATCAAATCGAGTATTTGAAAGGTGCATCAAAAATGTATGACAAAGCAAATGAGATTGTTGTAAAAATAACTCATAATACATACTTGCGAGAAAATCTAGATAATAAAAAAAGTGCGCTTTCCGATTATTGTATGAAAAATCATTTTACT
>ERZ1034739.144-NODE-144-length-25566-cov-86.618753_pt1 | contig 25566 bp, 17 predicted proteins | sample MGYA00520636_ERZ1034739 | MGnify/ENA primary metagenome ERZ1034739 (study PRJEB33766, sample SAMN09781703) | gut metagenome | biome: gut microbiome | host: Homo sapiens | place: Madagascar | study: EMG produced TPA metagenomics assembly of the PRJNA485056 data... | reverse complement strand
AAAAGTGGCACGCCGTCTACAGCGAAAAACTCACGCCGTTATAGCGAAATTTGCAGACGTGATGATTATTTAAATATTGATATATCGGAATTATCTCACTCCATGATAATTACAGATGGTTTGACCATGAATACAAAGTACCATTATTTTTCAGTCATGGTGGCAGTTCTGAACTTTGCAGCAAAGAAAGGATATCTATCATTCAATTTCCTAAAAGATTTTCGTGAATATTATGGGGTTCGTAAAGAAAAGTATTCCATGAGAAAGGCGTTCTCATGTGAAAACTGGATAATTATAGATGATGCTGTTGCTGTCCTTAAGCCTTTTTTCCTTGCTGTTCAAGGCGGTAATTTTGAATCTGAAAAATATCAAAAAGTAAGTTTGTACTATTTGATGCTACTTCACATGATTCTTGGAACAAGAATATCTGAAACATTACGTGTTATCCGAAATTTCACACCAGAAGATGGTACTGCCCATTATATCTATATTGAAACCAAGACTTGTAAATTGGATGAAAAGGCAAATTTTAGAGTTGTCTTGAGTGATATAGCTGTTTACCTAATTAATGCAGTAAAACCTATTGAAAAGATTAAAGTTAAAGCAGGATCTAATTTCTGGTGTACTGTAAGAAACTTGCTGAAACGCAGAGGTATTGACGATTTGTCGCTTCATGGAACAAGAGCTATTTTAAGAACTGTAGTTGATTTATTAGCGGAAACAAAAGGTATCAATCCTTTGGCAAAAGAAGTTTACTTATCACATGAAGTCAGAGGGATGGTAGAGCGTTGTTACCAGCGACAAGATTTTTTTATTGAGAGATATAGACTCCAAATTGCTTATGCAAAATTTCTTATTGGAACTTGTTGTGAAGACGATGATCTTTTGAATATTGTGATTAATGATTGTTATATCGGAAAAATTATGGATTAATTTGTTGTTATATATTAGTATATGCATGTATCGAATTTGATAGAAGTATATAAAGGATTATCACAATGATTGATGAGGAAGAATTCAAGAAATTTTTAGATTCTCCTGATTCTCGAAGGTTAAAACCCATAACACCCTTGATAAAAGAGAATTACGAGACAATAAACCAATTGGTTAATAAAGGCTATCAGCTAACAATTATCTATGATTATCTGAAGGCAAAAGGAAAGATCAATTGTTCGTATGTGGGATTTTGCCGAGCTTGGAGAGTTTATAAATCTAAGATGAAGGAATTGGAACGAAATGATGATTGATAAGGAGGAATTCAAGAAATTCCAGCAGGAACAATCATTGACCACGTCAAAGATTGTAAGCCTGAATCATAAGATGATTCAAGATTTAATTGATGAGGGATATGCTCTCAAAGATGTTTATGAATATCTGGTAATGAAGAATATTATTTCAAGCACTTATTCTTTTTTTTGTAGATCTTGGAAGAACGTAAGCAAAAAGAAAAAAAACAGAGAACAGATTTCAGTCTCTAAGCAGCCAATCAAAAAAACTGTTGTTTCCTCGACTAAGACACAATTTTTTGAGCACAATTCAACACCTTCCAAAGAAGACATTGACGAGCTGGCTTAAGACAAACATTTTTCAATCTCTTTTTCAAATCAATTAGTTAATTCATAGGAGAATTTATAAAAATGAACATTAACTTCATTCTTCAGGGTAAAGGCGGTATAGGTAAATCATTCTTAGCCTCTGTTATTTCTCAGTCTCTTTTAGCAAGCAATCACAGAATCATGTGTATTGATACTGATCCTGTAAATGCCAGCTTTGCAAGCTTTAAGTCTCTTAACGTCCACCAGATTAAGATTTTGGACAACAATAAAGAAATTGACTCCTCAGCTTTCGACAAGTTCATGGAACTCATTTGTTCAGCAGAAGACATTGATGATGTAATCATTGATAACGGAGCGGCCTCTTTTATCGCATTGACCAACTATCTGCTCCTGAACGGTATTTTCGATATGCTTCAGGAAATGGGACATACCGTAACAGTTCACACCATCCTTGTAGGCGGTCAGGCTTTCAGTGATACTCTTGTCGGAGTGAGCGAGGTTTGCAAATACTTCAAAGATAAGTGCTCAATCGTTGTATGGGAAAATGAGTACTTCGGCAAAATCGAGCACAACGGTAAGCAGTTTACCGAGTTTTCAGTGTACAAGAACAATTCAGAACAGATTACTCACGTTCTGAAGCTGGAGCACTTGCATGAAATGTTCGCTAACGATTTAAAGCGTATGAATGAAATGCACCTGACATTTGATGATGCAAATCAATCCAAGGACTTCACTTTCATGCAGAAAAACCGTTTGAACATCATCAAAACCAAGCTGTTTGAACAGTGTAACCAGTTAATCTAACTTTCATTATAAGGTACAGGCTCAATCCTGTACCTTAAACTAAAAATAAGGAATTTGAAGATGAAGATTTTTATTAAAGACGTGCATTAAGTCTTGGTGAAGACGGTAATACCTATGAATTCATTCCCGATGAATATCATTTTTTGACCACAAAAGAAATGCTGGAGAAACTATCTCCAATTCACGTTCTTTTGTCCTCAATGACAAAATTTAATTTAAATCTTTCTACTGATGCTTATTCTCTGATTAACCAAGTATTTAATGAAACCAAAGAAGCCAATTATTATGACTCGATTCGTGATTTCCTCGTACAAGCTAAACAGGCTCTGGAAGACGGTGAGTATCTTGCATATCTCGGTTCTGATGAGGATACTGTCGATGACGATGAAGTGTATTCTGTCATTGTTGAGATGATTGATGGTATCTTTTATTCATATCCTGTTTTGTACGAATCAGGAGATCTAGTACCAGATGCCTATTTGAATGGCTTGCGTAACCACGAAGACAGTATAGGTTATCAAGAACCTCACTTAAGTTCTATCCTTGAATATCGAGAAAAGAAAGGCTTTCCATAACTAGAAAAATCAAGAACATATTTCATTCAAGAGAATGAATGTCTCAGCTATAAAAACATTGATCTTGAAGGTAAAAGAGAAATAGTTTTTGAATTTACCCAAAATTAGTGAGATTAACACAATGAATTACATTATAAGCAATGATGAGCTTCAGCAGATTGTCGCTGAAATAGCAGTCAAGCATCACATAGCTATTCAGGACAACGATCCTCTGCTGGTTGAAATTACCGTTCAGAACTATCTCTTATCTAAGTTCAAGAAAGCTCTGGAGGAGCACGCTGTTACAATAGATGAACAGACTGATGTCTATATTGAACAGCTAAAGTCCGCAATAACAGCATCGCAAGATGCCCTTGAAAATGCCAGGCTTACAGCTGAAAAAGACTTGATTAAGAACGCTAACTCAATCATTAACGGAGCAACAGGCCACTTTTCAGATATTGTTAAATCAGAGATTCAGCAAATTGAAATCCCAAAAGATAAATCTCTCAGATGGTTACTTTGGTGTACATTATCATTTACCGTATTGAACTTAATGCTTACTTTATTTTTAATCGGTAAAATCTTTTTGTGAAATAGAAATTCCTAGTCAAGTATGGAGTGCCCCCGAAAGTTGAACAAACTTCGGGGGTATTTTTATCTCAAACTCAAACAATAGTCGCTCCCTTCTTTGGCGTTATCCAAAACATTAATGACTTTAATATGATACAAGGATCTCGTTCTATAAAATTTTTTTTCATTGATACGTCACAAACATGTCACTGATACGTCACTAATGCGTCATTCTACTTCATTTATACGTCACTATTGGTTCTCTATTTCGTCACTTTAGGTCACTTTTAGTCATGGAATCGTCACTATGCGTCACTAATACGTCACTATTATTTTTAGTGTTATTTTTGTGTGTAAAAATGACGTGATAGTGTACAATACATGACATGGAAATATGTGGCAAGATAGGTTTTATGACCCCGTTCAACATGCGTTGAAACAGGTCAAAAACAGACACTTATTCGCATTCAGAGAATGCTCAACGGTCATCTATCTTGTTCTCAAACGCCGAAAGCTAGGTTAAGTTACACGCCAAAAAAAGAATCATGGAAAAGAAAGAACGCCAAAAAGAACTTGAGACCGCCAGAACCCATGTGAAGGTGTACCTGAGTCCTGACGAGAAAGCGGCCATCAAGAAGAAGGCTGATTCTTTTGGCATGACGATCAGTAATTACCTTAAGACGGTAGGCTGTGGTTATGAGCCTCTCGATAAACTTTCGTTTCAGAAAGTTGATGACCTTCTTAAGGTTGCTGGGACTGTCGGCAAGTTCACTGGTTTATTAAAAATATTCCTCCGTGAACAGAACACACACCGAATTGAGACTTCACGTAAACAGATTGAGAAGGATTATCGTGAAGCCGTTAAGTGTGTGGCCGACATCAAGGCAAAGGTTAAACACGTTTGTGAGTTTGATGAACCTGAAGACATTGAATAATGATAATTAAAGATATCACACGAGATAGAACTGGAAGCAAATACGGAACAGAACGCAAGTCATCGCTTGGCGGTCTGATTCGTTACGTGTGTAATGATCAGGGAAAGTCAGAGAGAATTGACAATATAAGATGCACCAATCTTCATAATGACGATCCAGACCTTGCATATTATGAGATGAAAAATGTCATCCGCATGAATCACAGAGCAAAGGTTAACTGTAAGCACTTAGTAGTGAGCTTTGCTCCTAATGAAAAGCCGACACAAGACCAGCTTAAGATAATTGAAGAAAGGATAGCTAAGAGTTACGGACTGGAGAATCATCAGCGTATTTCCGTCTGTCATAATGACACTGACAGCTATCACATGCACATTGTCATAAACATGATTAACCCGAAGACATTCAAGAAAAGTGGCGATAAGTGGCACAATTTCTATGACTTGCAGAAGCTGGCAGAGAATTTAGAGGAACAGTTTAACTTCCAGCGTACTAATCACACTTCTCAGAAGACCAGTGCACAGAGTAAAGTTGATGACATTGAAAGCAGGTCAGGCATTGAGACTTTCTGTTCATACGTCAAAGCTCGTAAAGATATTGTCAAAAATGCTGAGTCTTGGCAGGAGCTTCATCAGAAGCTTGCCGAAGAAGGAATTGCAATCAAGTTACACGGTAACGGTCTTATTTTCCAGAGTCTTGGAAAAGAACAGTATTCTGTTAAAGCCAGCACCGTAGACCGCTCCTTCAGTAAAGCCAATCTTGAGAAGAGACTGGGTAAATTCCAAGCTCATGATGGAGAAATCAAGACTGATAAGCAGAAAGTCTATAACCAGAGACCCAAAGTTGACACTCCAGAGGCCAATAAGCTCTATCAGGAATACATGAAGGACGTTCATTTAAGACTTACCAAACAGCCGAGAATTGACCTTGCTGGAGAACTCGACAAGAAGCAGAACGTTCCGTCTGTTTCTTCCATGTCATCGCTTTATCCGTTAATTCAGCATGAGAGTCAGGGCGTGAAGGACTTGATTTATCTCCTTGATGAGCTTAACCGTTCACTTGAGCGAAGAAGACTTGAAAAGAAAAAGAGACAGATTAAGAAGCTCCAGAACCAGTCATTCAAGGATTATGTGACAGCTAAAGCTATGACTGGCGATGAAATGTCTGTAACCGTGCTTCAGCAACTCGCTAACAGAAATTTGCAGCGTTACTGTCATTCTGCCACAAATGATGACATCAATGACATAGCTACCGATGGCCGTGTTGAGAGTGTAACCAAAAACGGCACGAAGATCATCAGCACGGAAGATTACATATATAAGATTCACGGCACGAAGATCATCAGTGTAGAAGAAAACAGCAGGGACGAAACTAATGACAGAAAGACAATCAGGGATAAAGTCAGAGCGTACATCGACAAGCTACGTGCTTCGAAATTTGCCTCCGTCGCTAAAAATCTATCAGAAGCGATTAGAACAAGAACACGTTTGCTGTCGGACTTGTGCCGAGGCCATGTGGCAATGCCATCAGCAGGCGAGCAATCAGCCTCCAGAGTTGACGTGTTACTGCATGATACAACACAGAATAACGTACAGAAACAGCGTGATAAATCCAGAGGAAAACATCATCGTTAATTTTTGCGATGGCAATCCAGAAGAATCGAATGCAATTGTTGAAGAAATGAAGACGGTTGTGAACGAGTTGAAAGCTGAAGTACCGGCACAGCAGGAAGCTGATATGTCAGAACTGGATGCAGATGAACTGCTGGGAAACATGAGTGAATTTTTTGATCCGAGTGAAATTGAAGCAATTAAAAAGGAAATAAAAGACAGTGAAACCTGAATTACCGTTACCAAAGCCCGATAATCCCAAAAAGAAGAAGATTCTTGCATTGACAGGAATTGCTATGGGGATTGGTCTAACTCTTACTGTGGCTACTCAGACGTTTGCCAGAGACGTTGGTTATAATCCAGCTCTGGGCAATGTTATCTCTCAGGAGAATCATATTTACTATCCGTGGGCGATTATTGATTGGCACAAACGTTATTTCCAGAAACAACCTGAGCTATTTAATGGGGCATTTGAGAATGGCAAAATTGCTTTTATGATTTGCTTCATGTTAGGGTTGATTGGTGGTGTAGCGTCAAGCCAGACGCTTAAAGGCGTGAAGAACCTTCACGGTTCAGCACGCTGGGCAACAACGAAAGAAGTCTATCAGGCAGGTTTACTGCATAAGCCTAAGAAAAATCGAGAAAAAGAGCCTTCTTACGTCTATGTAGGAGCTTATGAGGAAAAGAAGGGCAAGGTCGTGTATTTGAAGCACAGTGGGCCCGAACATGTTCTCACATACGCTCCGACACGATCTGGTAAGGGTGTTGGTTTGGTTATTCCAACACTCCTTTCATGGTACGAATCAGCAGTTATCACAGACTTAAAAGGTGAACTTTGGGCATTAACCGCAGGCTACCGTTCAAGCGGACTCAAGAATAACTGTATCAAGTTTGAGCCAGCTTCAAAGCAATCCGCACATTGGAATCCGCTCGATGAAATCAGACTCGGTACTGAGAATGAAATCGGTGATGCCCAGAACCTTGCCAACATGATTGTTGATCCTGAAGGAAAAGGCTTAGAGGGACATGACGCACACTGGAAAAAGACAGCGTTTGCCCTGTATGTCGGTTTAATCCTTCATGTTCTATATTTGCGTAAGCATGAGGGAACTCCAGCTTCAATGCTCCAGATAGATAATCTTCTAAGTGATCCTAACCGAGATATTAAAGAACTCTGGTCAGAGATGATTAACTACCCACATTTAGGCGAAAAAGAAGATAAATCAGACTGGAGACCTCATCCAGTTATTTCAGCGGCCGCTAAGGATCAGCTTGACCGTCCAGATGAAGAAGCAGGCTCTGTTCTTTCTACTGTTAAGTCTAATCTGGCGTTATTCCGAGACAATATCGTGTCTGAAAACACTTCAGACAGCGATTTCCATGTAAGAGACATCATGAACTGTAAAGATCCGATGTCAGTTTATATCGTGACTCAGCCTGCTGATAAGACCAGATTAAAGCCTCTTGTAAGAATGTTTGTAAACATGACCGTGCGTGTTTTAGCAGGCACGGAAGGCTTGAAATTTGTTGACGGTAGGGCTGTCTGTGCAAACAAACACCGTTTACTCATGATGCTGGATGAGTTTCCGTCACTGGGTAAACTCGACATTATGCAGGAATCACTGGCATTTGTGGCAGGTTACGGCATTAAGTGCTACCTAATCTGTCAGGACTTGTCACAGCTTAAGTCTGAACAGTCTGGCTATGGCCATGAAGAAAGCATTACTTCTAACTGCCACATTCAGAACGCATATCCACCTAACAGACCAGAAACAGCGGAATATCTGTCAAAGCTCACTGGCACGGCAACAATCCTTAAAGAATCAGTAACGAAGAGCGGAAACAGTATTTTCAACAGCAGTACATCAAGAACCATTCAGGAAACACAGAGACCGTTGCTTACTCCTGATGAGTGTTTACGCTTATCGGGCCCGAAAAAGAACGATAAGGGCGATATCACCGAAGCAGGTGACATGCTGGTATTCGTTGCAGGCTTCCCTGCAATCTACGGTAAACAGCCTCTGTACTTCAAAGATCCAGTGTTCCTGAAGCGTTCAAAAATGAAAGCTCCTGAAGAATATACGGTACACATTTCAAATGAAATGCGTGCAGAGAACAATCAGATTCAAGAACCGAAGCTTCGTTACAAGAAGATTACCGACAGAACCGACAAGAAGCAGGAAGCCGATGAATCTAAGGAATTTCAGACTCGGTTTAATGCAGAAGACTATGTGTAGAGGTGAAAGTTTATGACTACTCATTTAAGTTGAAAACAGGAGAATCAAATTATGAATGAAATTGACTTAAAGGAAAGATTAAAGAAGTTCCGTGTAGGAATCAGTGTTTGTGTAGGACTCGCTATAGCTGTATGTGGCGTAAGTTACTACTTTAACTCTTCAGGAAAATTTGTAAGTAACTTTACCGAATCAATGCCGAAAGGCTACTACTCAATTGTTGAGAGAAATCCTGCCGGCGTAACAAATGAAGAAATCGTTACATTCTGCCCAGATCACACTGTTTATTTAAGTGAATCCTTTACTCGCAGATACTTACAGCCTGCCGAGAGCGGGGAAACCTGCTGGGTAACTCCTCTTCTTAAAGTTGTGGGAGCTAAAGCTGGAGACCATGTTCATGCGGACGAAAACGGCATTGTAGTAAATGGCGTTGTTTTGGCTCATTCAGGAAGCCAGCCGAGAGACGGATTCGGTCAGGATATGAAGATCTGGCGTTATGACGGTATTGTTCCTGAAGGGAAGGTTGTTCTGGTAAATCCGATGGATTTATCTTTTGATTCCAGATACTTCGGCATGGTTGATACCAAGCAGATTAGAGAGAAGGTTGTTCCTTTCTGGACTTGGGGTTAATTAGGAGAAACGTTATGAAGTCGGATTATGTTTTTGTGGATACGGAAACAACAGGACTTAATCATGATACTGATGAAATCTTGAGTGTTTCAGTGATTGATGATGAAGGTATTTGTCTTTTTCATTCGCTAATTAAGCCACAACGGATTACAGAGTGGGGAGAAGCAGAGAAGGTGAACGGCATATCTTCTGAAATGGTGGAACATGCTCCGACTTTTGAAAGCGTGAAGGCACATCTTAGAGATGTGTTTAAGAACCGTGAAGTTGTTATTTATAACGCAGGTTTTGACACAGTGTTTCTTGGAGAGACACTCACCGAGTCAAAAGCTGTACGTTGCTGTATGCAGGCTTTCACTGATTTTATGCAGGAATGGAGCGAGAAACATCAGGCTATGAAATGGTTTAAGTTGGTAGATGCCGTTGCCGAAGTCAATCCAGATTTTTCATTTAAGGCTCATGACAGTATGGAAGATTGCAGAGCAACAAGAGAAGTTTGGGATTTTTTAATGAGTGTGCCTGAAATCAAAGAAAAATACAGTGCATAGGGGATAGAACAATGAAGAGATTGATTATTGCTGAAAAGCCTAGCGTAGCAAGAGCTATCGCTGAATCACTGGGAATCGAAAACAGCAAGGAAAAAGGGCAGATAATCTGCCATAACGATACCGTATTGACATGGTGTCTTGGTCACTTGCTCCAGCTTGCAGATGCAGAAGCTTATCTTTCCAGAACGCCTGACACAGAAGATGGCAAAATCTTCTGGAGAATGGAGGATATTCCGATTTATCCTGCCGAATGGAAATACATCATCAAAGATGATACCAAGAAGCAGTTTAACAGGGTGAGTAGGCTTATCGGTGAAGCTGAGGAGATCGTAAATGCTGGCGATCCTGACAACGAAGGCCAACGTTTAGTTGATGAAGTTATCGAGTACAACAAATTTAAGGGAAAAGTTTTACGTTACTGGGCAAATGCCGTAGATAGTAAGACTGTTAAGACCGCACTCGAAAACTTAAAAGACAATTCCGAATATCACGTTCTTGGTGAAATTGCCAAGGTACGTGCTGAGAGTGACTGGCTTCTTGGAATTAACTTAACTAGAGCTTACACCTTACAGTGGCACAATCTCACAGTTATCGGTCGAGTTAAGACTCCGACACTCCAGCTCGTGGCTACCAGAGACTTGGAAATAAAGAACTTTGTACCAAAGGACTATTTCTCTATAAAAGCAAAGATCAAAGTTCAGGCTGGAAGCTTTGATGCAAAGTATCAGGTTGATGAAAGTCTTGACGGTGTAGATGATGAAGGCAGGGTGGTTAGCAGGGCACTTGCCGACAAAATCTGGAATGATGTTAAGAATACCACTACAACGGATTATGAAATCGAAGACAAAATGAAGAGTGTTCCTGTTCCTCTCGGCTTGTCTCTTTCTGACATTCAGCAGTTGGCCAACAAGCTTCACGGTTATACCGCAGATACAACACTTGCAATCTGCCAGCAGTTGTATGAAATGAAGCTTACCACATATCCGAGAACAGACTGTAAATACTTGCCTACAGCTCAGTATAGCGAAGCTGAGACTGTTCTCAAAAACATTGCTAATTGCAGTGATGACTTGGCTGAATTGGCGAAGAAGGCAGACAGCACATTAAAGTCTCGAATCTGGAGTGACAAAAAGACTACCGCACACCATGCAATTGTGCCGACATCAGAAGAATTTTCAATTGAATCACTTACCGAAGTTCAGACAAATATCTTTAAGCTCATTGTAAGAAGCTATATAGCACAGTTCTACCCAGAACATAAATACATGGAATCAGTGCTTACAGCTACATTTAACGGCCATAAGTTTACGGCCAAGTGCAAGGAAATCACCGCAATGGGCTGGAAGAGTGTTTACAGCACAGGCGATGATGAAGAAGACAACAGTCAGAAATTACCTGAGATTCAGGAAAATGAAAGTCTCCTCGCAGAAGATGTAATTGTAGAAGCCTTAAAGACTAAGCCTCCGAAGCCATACACCGAAGGTACTTTGATTAAGGCCATGGAAAACATTCATAAGTATGTTGATGATCCTGAAATTAAGGCAACACTCAAAGACGGTGATGGCATCGGTACATCCGCTACCAGAGCGAACATTATCAGGGAACTTAAGAACTATCACCTTCTTTATACGAAGGACAAGTACATAAGATGTACTGAGCCTGCTTTTGCCTGCTTAGAGAAGATAACCAAAGACTTAACGTCTCCAGTTCGTACAGCTCTTAACGAAAGAGACTTTTTAGCGATTGAAAAAGGGGAGTTAGGTCAGGAGGATTTTATAGAAAAGGTTAAAGACTTCTGTTCAGGAGAAATCTTTAAATGTAGAAGTAATATCAAGCCATTAAAAGCAAAGAATATAGAGACAGACCTAAAGTGCCCGATTTGCGGAAAAGCTGTCAGCGTAAGCAAGTATTACTATTCATGCGAAGACGAAAATTGCTGGAAGACCAGAATTACCATTGCTGGCGTTTCTTTGAATCAAGAAGATTTAAAGAAGATCTTTGCTGGAAAGTCACCAGTTTACAAGATGGTAAACAAGGAAGGAAAGAAGTTTGAAGCCATGCTGGCTGTCGATTTAGAGAAAAAGCAGCTTAAGTTTGTTTTTGAGAGTGCGAAGCCTTCAGAAGAGCATAAATGCCCGATTTGCGGTAACTGTCTGATTAGAATCAAGAGTAAGAAGGACGGTACGCCTTGGTGGGTTTGCACTGGGCAGAAGACCTGTAACTGTAATTTCTTTGCTGGTGATAAAGACGGAAAACCAGCGTATTTCAAGAATTACGAAGCCAGATTTACATGTGATAAGGATAAAGCTGAAAAAAAGGATTAAGACTATGACAAAGGAAGAAAAAGAAGCAAAAAGATTAGCTGAAACTCGTAAATTTCAGCAGAGAAAACAGAGGCAGGAGTATGACTGGGCTTATTCCGTATTTAAGACATGGAAAGAAGGCGATCCTGACAACATCTTCAAAAGAGCTTCCTCCGAAGACAACCTAAAAGAATTGTTTGCTGGTGATGAAGACGAAGAACGAGAGATTGCCAGAATAGTTGAATCTTGGATGGCACAGAGTTTTGCCAGTCTTATTCCGAGTGAAGCAGAGAAAAAATTAGAAGCAGAGTGGCAGAAGGCTGAAGATGAAGCTCAGAAAAAAGCGGAGGAATCATTAGCGAGATGCAGGGAAATTGATCCTTATGAGCCAGTTCTTCCACCGGAAGAAGACACGCCTGACATGGACAGGTCGTGGCATTTATGTAACAGCGGTGACATTGCTTATATTATCATGGCTAACATTGAAGAGCTCCAAAAAGACGGAAATCATGAGATGCTTAATTCTGATTTCTATAGACATTACGTTAAAGCAGTAGGGGAGGTGCTTGATTACTATGAAACATATCTAAATTATGAAGGGATCAAACGTAAGAGAAGCGTAGAACGCTGGCTTGCTCATGATCCGCATTATTGCGAAGGTGAAGGTTTTGAAAGAGATGAAGCTTTATATGCAGGGCGTCGTACTAGATTGCAGTCTTTCAGAGACCGTTATTCATTAATTATTGCCGAGGAGAAAAAGAATGGCAGAATTTAATCAGATGGACGAGTGGATCATTGATGATCTTGTCGAATCTATTCATGAAAATCACACTATCTGGCGTGAAACTTTTGAACGTGACGAGAACGCAAATTCTCTTCCACGAAGTGGTGTAACAGGACAGGTCTTTAATTCAAATCTGGAAGGATTTGTCCGCCTTCAGCGTCTGTATGACTTTACAGATCCACGCTGGATGACCAGGGCTGATTTTGCAAAATTGGGTTGGGAACTTCCAAGAGACGCACGAGGCGTAGTAGTTGGAAAAGACGATTACGACAAGGATATTGTCGTCTTCAATGTCGAACAGGCGAAAGCAAAAGACGGATATGAAGCTAATATCAAGCCTTGGAATCCCGAAATAAAGGAAAAACAGTGGTTTAGCATTGCCAGAGCTGATTTTATCCTGAAGGCTTCAGGAGCAAATATCAAGCACGGATTCAGAAGTTCGCAGTACAACACTGTATCAGACAATATCTGCTTGCCATATCAGAGCAATTTCAAGTCAGCAGACGATTATTACTGGACAGCCTTTCACGAGTTAATGCACTGGACAGGCAATAACTCACGCCTTGCTCGTAATACCTCTGGCGATAAAAGATCTCCTCTGTACGCAAGGGAAGAGCTGGTGGCTGAACTGGGAGCATACATGATGTGCCTCAGAACTGGCGTATCATTCGATAAGTCTAACGCTTCTGCATATATCAAGGGATGGGCTGAAAACATGCAGTTAGACAGTGCGTCACTCAAGAAAGAGCTTACACTTGCGTGGAGCGAAGCTCGCAGGGCGTGTGACTTTGTTTCTCGTAATGTTCTCATGAACATGAAGAAAAACAACATGAAGTTGGATAATTCAGGTCGTGTGTATCTCAATGTCGAAGAAAAGGACGATGTTAAAGAAGCAATTGCTCTTGGAGCTCGTTACGATACCAGACAATACGCCTTCTACATCACTCCTGATGATAATTTCGCAAAGTTCAACAAGTTCTTAAGTGAAGAACATCGAGTAAGTGATGTCAGCGTATCTCTGATTACTGAAAATGAATATGAAAGAGAGGAAGACCGAGCAGAAGAAATAAGAAGAGGACTTGAAGCCGAAGCCAACGCTCCACCTGTTGAAGATGTAAACATGAACTCCAATCTTGCACGCTATATAGCTTACAGTGCAATCAAGGGCGAACATCAGCTCAATTCTTTCTATGGTGACGATTTGTCATCAATCATTTCAGAAATTCACGATACCAGCCATTACATAGATTCCTCTCACTTTGCCCATGACGTTACGGACACTGTAAAGAATCAGATCGTGGCTTCAATCGCTAAGAACAGCAATTATTCAGAGAGTGAAGTCTATGAACAGTGGGATAAAGACGTTAATGTTTATATCCGTAATGCACGTTCTATATTCGTCCAGATGGATAAAGCTTTGTTCTCGCTAAAGTACAATCTGAAAAATTCTTTTGAAGACGATGTAAACCACATCAGAATGCTTGAAGAAGCTTATCATGATGAGTCATTCTTGGCGTTAATCAATCCAGAAGCTGAAAACACTGTTACCGAAGAAGTGGAACAGGTTGAGGAAGTTTCAAACGTTCAGTCTGAACAGACAGAACTTTCAATAACCGATTTCATGCAAAAGTATGATAAACAGTTAAAGCAGGTTATTGAATATGTTGAGAATGACACAGCTTACCTGAACGCAGTGAGAAACAGCGGTCAGGCAGAAGCAGATCTTGAATTCAGCAAGGCGTTTAGTGATGGGGTAACACTTGTATTAACGGATAACGTTACTCAAAATGCTGAATTTCATAATGAGCTTAATAACGCTGACAGATATGCAGACGTTGAGAATCATCTTTTCAAAGAGTCATATCAGAAGCTTAAAGACAGGAATCAGGCAAAGCATCTTAACAATGATGAAAAAACTACCGTAGCCAAGTACATCGCTTATCAGGAAGCTAGAAAAACTTCTTTTGGCGGTGAGCTCATTCAGGACGGAAGTCTTGGAAAAGTTATAGCTGATGTTGAATGGAAGGAAAACGACAACATTTCTGTTCTAGCTGCTAAAGTTGCCATTTCTGCCAAAAAGCACGCTATTGAAGGTATGAGCCGTGCATGGAACATGACGCTGGAAGACACTCAGTCATTGGTCAACAGAGTGAGTTCTGGCAATTTTGATTCACATAAGCTTGCGATAGATCGTATGAATGGCGACATCAAACAGATTATAGGCAACATCACTCATTCTTACGGATTAGCTGATTTTGAGGGCATTCTAAACGAAGCACGTAATGATGTCAGATTTAATGAGTTGCTTTCAGAGAACGTAATAGAAAATTTGGAATCCGTGCAGAAAAATGAAAATGAGGAAGCAGAGCAGAACAGCACTGAAATGAGTGATGCTCTGGCTGAGTTAATTAGTCAGAATCCAAACGTTGTGGCAAGTCCTGAAGAACTCTTAGAACGTCATTTCCAAGAGGGGTATCAGCAGTTAGGTTACTATAATAACATTGATTTTGAAACCTTCAAAAAAATCAATGATGTGTTGCCGAGAGAAACTGATGAAAGTGCGTCAGAGAGCTGGTCAAAGTGGGAACATCAGGATGAAGAATGGTGTCGTGCCGATGTCATCAATTACATCAGTAAGAATAATGATGTTCTGAATTTTGTTCTGGAAAAGGGGCTGATGCCTCCGTTGGTTTTCATGCACTGGTCTGAAAGCAACAGTGTAGGACAGGCTTTTGATGAAACAGACAGAGCTGGAGGATTCCTGCCGTTTGCAGAAGCAGACCGAATCATCACCGAAGAAGACGAGGCTTACGCTAAGGAAAACCGAGGCTATGAAAAGACTAAGCTCTCATTACTGTTCTTAAACAAATCCCTCACTGGCGAGATTGAAGATCTTTCGTACGGAAGATTCAGATACGACTGTGGTGATCTCGATGGTGGTATTGTTAAGCACATTGAAAGCTGGTGCGACTGGTGTGAAGAGCATAAGTATGAAGGCTGGGAAAGTTTAAGAGACTACAAGAATCAGGGCTTACCGATGCTTGGTTATCAGAATGAGCAGTTTGAAGAGTTCAGACAGAATCAGACTCAGGAAGCAGAGCAGGAACAGAGCTCAGAACTCAACTGGAAAGTTCAGTGGTGGAGTGCTACTCCTGATCCTGAAAACGAAAACAGGTTTGAAAATGAAGCTGAATGGCATCTTGAACTCGTGTGTGACGGTAAAGTCATAAGTTCTGCTTCTGTAACGGAAGACATTACCGAAAGAAGACTTCACAGACTAATCAACAATTTCAGTGAAGAACTTTTGGACTACTTTGATTTACCAGAAGATCAACTCGAAGATTTAACCGAACAGGTTGAAACCAGAGTAAATGACTTCATGATTTCCATTAAGAACGTCATTGATCACGAAAATCAGGAAACAGCACAGACTACTCTTGAAAATAATGTAAATAATAATTATATTAATACTAATAACAGTAGTGTTTTAGTGTCTAAGGAGAATCAAAATGAGATTTCGACAGGAATGGGCGGACAAAGCAGCGAGTTTGTCTCCAGCGTTGAAAATGAAGGACTGGACAGAACTGTTCAGGGAAGAGAATCTTCAGAATTTATCGAAGATTCTGACAATCAAACCGCAGGAAGAGCAGGAACTTCTGACTCTGATGACGGACGTGGTGGAAGATCTGGAATACTTCCAGATGATGCACAGAATGTTTCAGGGAGCATTGGCTCAGGAAGAGGATACTCGGGATTACGAGGAAGAGGCTCAGAGATGGGAGAAGGAGCTGATGCCAGCACTCACCAGAGCCATGAAGGAGAACAGACTGGAGAGTTTTCTGATCGGGGAAGTCAAGAACCTGTGGTATCTCGAACCAGTGGAACTGATGAAGGAATATCTTCAGAAGTTCAAGGATTGGAGGGACGAGCAAATCCAGCAGAACAAGAAGAACATAGAAGCGGACATCGAGGAGCTTCAGGAGACGATCAATCAGGAATTGAGTCTGCCAGCAGAGGAACAGAATCAGGAGCGTCTCAAGAATCTGCAAATGGAATTGGAAATGAAGCAGACGGAGAATCCAGAGGACGATTACGATCCTTACACGCAGACGGAACTGGAGAATCTGATAGAAGCAATGGAGTCTTGGATCAAGGGAACGAAGGACTGGGAGAGCGTGAATTATCTTCTGGAGAACGAGTTTCCTCCGTCTCTGAGTTGTCTGTTCATGTTCCCTTATCCGCAGGACAGTCTGAATCTCGAAATGGTGTTCAGGAAGACGAGACACGGAGCGAGATGGTCGAGAGTGTACTTCAATCAGGTGTACAACGAGGACTGGGAGATAGCGAAGCAGTGGTTCTCGGGGACGATCAGAGAGTATCTGGACAGGTTCTCGAAGAATTGGGAAGCAGAGACCAGAGAACTGGTAGCTCAGGCGAAGACGGAGACAGCGAACGAGCTGAAGTGGAATCCGCTGTACGTAGTGAGTCAGATCCGCAATCTTCAGGCAACCAATCCGACATTTCTGGAAGAACTGGAAGAGCAGGACAGTCTGAAGGACTGGATGATTCGCTATCAGCGAGAAGCGGAGCTTCAGGAAAAGATTTTGGTAGAGCAGAATCTCAAGGAAGGACTGAATCAGGAATCAGCTCAGGCTCACGCAGAGAACGTGGTGCGAGAGATGATTCAGGCAAACATGATTTAGATTCTTTTGACTTTGGCGACCTCAGTAATCATGTAATTGATGAAGAAGCTGATTCTAATGATACTGTCATTGATGTTTCAGATGTCTTAGGAAATCAAGCTGAACAAACCAATGCAGTATCTTCTGAAAACAACGTGCCAGCAACTCGCTACCATATCACTGATTTTGACATCGGTGCTGGTGGTGAAAAGACACGTTTATCTAACAACATGGAAGCATTACGAACTTTAAAGCTTTTGGAAAAAGAGAATCGTAATGCTACTCCTGAAGAACAGGAAAAACTCGCAAAATACGTAGGTTGGGGCGGTCTCAGCAATGTGTTTAATCCGAGTCGTCATGAGTTTGAAAAAGAACGAAAGGAACTTAAGGAACTCCTTAACAACCGTGAGTACAATGACGCACGAGCAAGCACGCTGACAGCGTTCTACACACCTCCTGAAGTCATTCAGTCTATCTATCGAGGACTTAAGAAGGCAGGATTCAAGGGCGGTCGTATCTTGGAACCGAGCTGTGGTGTAGGTAATTTCTTTGGTATGTTACCTGAATCCATGGCAAACAGTGAGCTTCACGGTGTTGAGCTGGATTCCGTTTCAGCAAAGATTGCCCAGAAGCTCTATCCAGACGCTCAGATCGAGCATGACCGCTTCGAGAATTTCGATCATAAGGGATATTTCGATGTTGTCATCGGTAATGTACCGTTTGCCTCTCTTAACATCAACGATCCAAACAGCAGATATGACGGAAACGTCATACATAACTACTTTGTCGGTAAGGCTGTAGAACAGGTTCGTGAAGGCGGTATCGTTGCTCTGGTGACATCCACCAGCACTCTGGACAGCGAAAAGGCCGTAGATTTCAGAAATGAGCTGGCAAAAGACGCTGATCTCATAGGTGCATTTCGTCTCCCTGAAGGTGTTTTCAGCAGAAATGCAGGAACATCAGTATCTTCTGATATCGTATTCCTCCAGAAACGTAACAACCGTCTGGAAGTGCTGGACGGAAAGGCAGACAGATGGGCGAACGGTTCAAGAGAAATCAGATCGTATTTTGATAAGGAAGGTGACAGAAAGTGGGTCGTTAACACAGTTTATGACAGGGAAGACCGGAAGAAAGAAGCACCAGTTAATTTAATTTTCCAGAAAGAAAACGGACAATTAAATGGTGTCTGCGGTGATTTTGTCAGAGAAAAAGACAGATTCGGCAAGGTTGTTTTAGCAGTCAAAAAGCCACTGGAAGGCTCATGGCAGGAAAAGCTTAGAGAGGAAGTCGAAGATCAGATTCAGGACTCTGTATATCAGGACATAGATCCTAGTAAGAAAGCAGGCTTCTTTAAAACAGATGAAGCTGATGCTAATGAAGACATTGTGTTTGTAAATAGCACAAACACTCACATCGGCATTGGTTCAATGGGGGTTGACGGTGATGGTGATGTTCTTTATCGCAAAGATCCGAACAAATTCAGAAAGTTAAAACTCAGTAAGGATAAGAAGGAGCTTGCTGTTGACTGGATTAAGATGAAGGATCAACTGAATCTGGTTAAGAAGATTCAGATTAGCGGAGACGGAATTGAGAATCTAGCCGCTGAACAGGCTACATTAAGAAGCTTGTACGAGGATTTTGCCAAGAAGCACGGACGCTTGAATGGTGTTTTCGTTACGAAGAAAGGCAAGGGAAAAGAAGAAGACAACGTTGAAAATGAAAATCCTAACATCAAAGATGTTGTCGGCAAGGACAAGGACTATTATTCCGTTCGTTTCATTGAACAGTTTGACGAGAAATACAATTTCACTGGATTATCAAAGATTTGTTATGAACGAGTGCTGGGAAGCGTGGCTGTTCATGCAAATGCAGAGACAGAAAGCGATGCTTTGGCAGTATCAATGAATACCCGAGGCAGAGTTGATCTGGATTACATGAGTGAACTTCTTGGAAACAAGGATAAGAGCGAGATCGTCAAGAATCTGGAAGGTGAGATTTTCTTAGTTCCGAATATTGACGAAGAAATCTACCAGACCAAAGAAGAGTATCTGTCTGGCGATGTCGTAAAGAAACTGGAAGAAGCAAAGTACGCTGTTGACTCTGGTGAGGCCAGATTCGAGAACAATGTTAATGCTTTAATTGGTGTGCAACCAGCTAAACGTGATTTCACTGAAATCGGTGTGTCTCTGGGAAGTCACTGGGTTCCTGTTGAGCATGTTCAGAATTTTGTTAATTCTATTACTGGCGGTGTTCAGTCATACAATGTCAACTACGATAGAGATGCTTCGGCTTTCAGTGTTCGTAAGATTAGAGATGGGGTTTATGGTGATGAACGTCAGTTTGAGTTTAGCAGTGGAAAGATTAACAAGAAATTTAAAGAAATTCTTGAAGACACTCTGAACAGCAAATTCATTCAGGTTAAAGCTTCAAAGAACAGTGATTCCGATAATGCGATTACGCCTATGCAGGCAAATGACGCAAACGTCGAAATTACGCAAATTCAGAAGTCTTTATCAGAGCGTTACAAAGAGTGGCTGGAGCTTCCTGAACAGCAGGCTGTCAGAGAAGACATTGAAGCTGTCTATAACAGAAAATTCAACAGTGTTGTTCCTCGGGAATATGATGGTTCACATTTGTCATTTGATGGTATGAATCCGACAATCAAACTTAAACCACATCAGAAGGGAGCTGTTGCTCATACACTGTTTGGTGGAAGCACGCTGGTGGCTCATGAGGTCGGTGCTGGGAAGACTTTTGAATTGATAGCATCAGCCATGGAAGCAAAGCGTTTAGGTTTAGCACAGAAGACTTTGATTCTTGTTCCAAATGCCGTTTTGGGGCAGTGGGGACAGGACATCTACAAGCTGTACCCAGACTGTAAAGCTCTTGTGCCTACCATGGATGAACTCAAGGCCGAGAACAGAGCTGATTTCATGCAAAAGCTGGCTCACAATGATTTCGACATTGTTGTAATGCCTCAGTCAACCTTTGATAACAACATCCGTGTTTCCAAAGAGCGTCAGACAGCGTTTATAGACACACAGATTGATGTTATCAGTGAGGCTTTAGCAAAGAAATTGGCTGAAGGTGGGGTTGAAGGTCGAGATCCAACTGTTAAAAATCTGCAACTCAGAATCAATAAATACAGAAGTATGCTTGAAAAACTCAACAAAGAGAATCAGGAACGAGCAGAAAACAAGACTGAAAAAGCCTGCTTGGACTTTGAGGAACTGGGCTGTGACCGTCTGTATGTTGATGAGGCTCATTCTTACAAGAACGCTCCTCTCTGGACAAGTCTGAATGCAAGAAACCTTGGTTCTGCAACAGGCGATCCGTCAACCAAGGCATTAAACATGATGATGACCACGGAGTACATCAATGATATTACTGATGAGCGAGGTGTTGTTTTTGCAACAGGTACGCCTCTTACCAACAGCATATCAGAAGTGTACGCAATGCAGACCTACATAGCTCCGTCAAAGCTTAAGGAAAAGGAAATCAATTGCCTTGATGACTTTATCAGTGCTTTTGCTGTGATTGATAAGGAATACGAGCTTAAGCCAGCTCAGACTGAATATGTTCAGGAAGAGCGTTTAAGATCCTTCAATAATTTGAAGGAATTGAAGACCATGTTCCGTGAGTTTACCGACATAGCATTGACTGAAGATCTTGGTTTGAAGCTTCCGAAGGCAAATTATGAGGTAATAACTGCTGACATAAGCCCAAATCAGGAAATGCTGATGCAGGAACTGAGTGACAGAATCACCAATCTTCCTAACGTAAATCCAAAAGACGATAACATGCTTAAAGTTACGTCTGACGGTCGAAAGGTGGGATTAGATCCAAGACTCTATGATCCGTCTCTTCCTGATGAGGCTGGTACGAAGCTTAATTTGGTAGCCGATAAGGTTGCTCAAATCTACAAGACATCAGCACCGACCGACACACAACTTATATTCAGTGATCTGGGAGTACCAGGGAAGGGTAAGGCGTTTGATGTTTACAGTGAATTAACTAAGAAGCTGATTGAAAGAGGCGTTCCAGAAGATCAGATTGCTGATGTTTATTCCTGTGGTAACAATGACAAGAAGAGAAGTGCCCTTTTTGCAAAAGTAAATGAAGGAAAAATCCGTATCCTCATGGGCTCAACCGAAAAGCTTGGTACTGGCGTGAATGTTCAGAAGAACCTTTTAGCAGTTCACCATGTTGACGTGAAGTGGAGACCTTCGGACCTCACTCAGCGAAATGGACGAATCATCAGACAGGGTAATGTTCACGACAGTGTAAACATTTATAACTATGTAACTGATAAGACTTTTGACGCATATCAGTACCAGACTCTCTTGATGAAACAGAAGTTTATCAAACAGTTCATGTCTGCTAATGACTCTGTTGCCAACAGCATGACAGACCTCGATGACCAGACGCTTTCAATCAATGAGGCTTTGGCCTGCTGTGCTGGTGATCCGAACATCACCAAAAAAGCCAAGCTTGAAGGCGAAATCATGTATCTCGCTAAAGAAAAGTCTAACTTTGAGAAGAGAAAATCTCAGGCAAAGAACAGGATCAACTCAAACGAAAGAAGCATTGAAATTCGTGAGGCTGAAAAGGCTCAGATTGAGACTTGTCAGGCCAAGGCACTGGCAAATCCTGCTGGTTCTCCGATAGTGATCAATGGTAAGCAATTCACCGACAGAAAGCTCGCTGGTGAAGAACTTGCAAGGATGGCTATTGGTATTGAAAAGAATCAGACAGGTCGAATTGTTAAAGTGGCTGAATATCGAGGACTCGATATTGGTATTCAGATCACTCATAACAATGCTGGCGTTCTGGAAAGAAATTTCCATGTGATTCACAAGAGTGCTCTGGGTACAAATTTCATCAAGAGAATGTCAGAAGCTAAAGATCTGACATCAAATATGAATTTCATTGATGATATCATTGATAAACAGATTCCTTATGAAATTGGGCTCTTGGACGACAGAATTAAAGAGCTTCATAAGGAGAGCGAAGGTTATAAGCCTGTTCTGGCACAGACTTGGAATAAACAGGATTCATTGACTGCATTACATGATGAATTGATGGAGGTGTACGCACAGCTAAGCGTTGATCCACCGCTTAACATTCGTAAGATCTTTGATGTTAATGGCCTTGCGTCAAAAATCAAAGAAGATGTAATTGTTGAGGATGGGGTTCATGACTACGGTTTACCTGAAGATCCTGAAAAGAAGGCTCGTATGGAGAAGCTGTGGGATGAATTGCAGGCTGTGTTGTCAGACCGTCACGAAATGTCTATGCCTGACAAGAAAGAACGTGTCTATTTTGATGTTCCTTACGAACAGCGTCAGGAAGCTAAAGCTTTGGGCTGTAAGTGGGATAAAGACAACAAGAAGTGGTTTATCAGCGAGGCAACTCCTGAACGGATTGAAGCTATGGATAAGGCAGGATTTAAGACAGTGGAAGTTGAACAGAAAAATTTAGAATCCGTGCAGAAAAATGAAAATACAGATTCTAAGCAGAAGATTCTTTTAAGCGTACCTTTTGAAGAAAAAGATCTAGCAAAAGAACTCGGAGCTAAATTTGACCGTGAGACTAAGTGCTGGTATGTTCCTGAAGGAAAGGATCTTGAACCGTTTGAGCGTTGGAAGCCTACCCTTCAGCACGAAAAAATGTGGATTAAAGCTCCATATGAGATGCACGAGCAGATTAAGAAGCTAGGAGCTAAGTATGACGCTAACGCAAAATGCTGGTACGTTCCTGAAAATGTAGATCTTAAGCCGTTTGAGAGCCTTAAACAGGATCTTGAAATTAATAAGGTTCAATCTGAAAAGACTGATACTCCGATAGCCTTCTTCGTTGAAAAGATGCGAGAAGCAGGGTTTGTCATTAACAAGTATCCTGAAATAAATGGCAGAAGCACCCGAGTTGCTGTTCAGGGAGACAAGGCAGGACAGACAAGCGGATGGTATAAGATCCATACCGATGGAGTGCCTGTGTGTCTATTCCAGAACTGGAGAACAGGTGACGGTGTTCAGAAGCTTGTAGCTCCATCAACCAAGATTGACATGAGCATTGATCTTGAGAAGGTAAAGGTCAACACGGAAGCTATGGCTGCTAAACTATCTTCTCAGGAAGAGGCTACAAAGCAGTTACATGCCGAAGTTGCCAAGAATGTTCAGGAGCGTCTTGCAGTTTACAAGGAAAGCGAAAGTACCGAATATATTCAGAGAAAGAATATTCCTGTTTATAAGGGGATTTACGCTACTAACCGAGGTGCTACCGTAGTTCCTCTGTCTGACATTGAAGGTAACGTGAAGACCATGCAAACAATCTTACCGACAGGAACCAAGATGTTTGAAAAGGGCGGTGAACTCAAAGGTTCAATGCACGTTATCAATGCTGATAACTTAGCCGAGGCTAAGGGCGGTATTGTAATCTGCGAGGGGTATGCGACAGGAGCAACCATCAGAGAGGCCACAAACGGTTATTTTGGCGTTGTCTGTGCCATGACATCACATAACCTTTTAGATGTGGCAAAGGCTGTTTCCGAGAAATATCCTGATAAGCCTCTTATCATTGCTGGAGACAATGACCGATTTAATGTCAACGGCAATGTCGGCAGATTTACAGCAGAAGCTGTAGCCAAGGAGCTGGGGGCAAAGGTAATTATTCCTGAATTTAAGGAGAATGACCGAGGTTCAGACTTTAATGACCTGAAGAAGTCCGAGGGACTTGATAAGGTTAAGGAAGTTTTTAGACAGGTGTTGCAAAAGAAGCAGGAGGCAAAGCTTGAGGAGAAGGTAGAAAAGAAGAAATCAAGAGGTAGATAATTTTGTAAATGTTTGGAGCAGGCTTAGTCCTGCTCCGTTTTAGGAGTAGTACAGCATGAAAAGTTATGACAAGTACTGGCATAATTACTTTGCACGAATGAGACCTGTTCTATACCTCATTGAAGGTCATCCGCTAAATGCATGGCGAGGTAAGGCATGGATGATTTCGATCAGTGTTGGCAATGCACAGTACGGAAATCCCGAAGCTATTGTTACCTACTCGGTTAATCTGGCAGACCGAGTTCTAGAGAAAAAAAGAAAGCTGATGGATTTGTATGAAGAGTTTTTGAAAAGCGGTATTGAGGAAGCTGACAAAAACAAGAAAGTTTTTTATCAGATGTTATTGGATTATATGCGAGATGTGGAGCAGAAAGTGAGATTTGAACAGAAACCGTCATGTTTTCAGCAGGCACTTGAATACGTGATATACAAGAAAGACAAGTGTGAAGAGCAGGTTGCAGATGAGCTAAATCTGACAATTGAGGAATTTGAGCGAAAAAAAGAAACAGATACATTCACCAGAAGAGAATTATCGGTGATAAAATCCTACCTCAAGCTAAGCAAGGAAGACAGTGCGTATTTACTGGACTAAGATGTTTAGCTCATAACGACTTCGTTCCCAGTCTTGCTGACTGGGGTTTTTGTTTTCTGTTTCATATAATATCTAGTGTTTTCTTGAAAATATTAAGTGTTTGTATTACAATGTAATACAGGTAAAACAGTATTTTATAGGAGGCGGTATGTCTATATCTCTCAGATTAAACGATGTTGATACTGATATTATTAAATCATATGCATCTATGCGTGGAATGACTGTATCAGAACTGGTTCGTAGAATTGTCATGGATCATATTGAAGAAGAATTTGACTTGAAAGAATATGAAAAAGCTTATGCCGAATACAAAAAAGATCCAGTTACTTATACTCTTGATGAAGTTATTGAGGACTTGGATTTAGCATGAGTTATACGGTTCTTTTCACTCAAAAAGCTAAAAAGCAGTTATCAAAGTTAGATAAGAATACAGCTAAACTGATAGCATCTTGGCTGAAGAAAAATTTAGATGGATGTGAGAATCCCAGACTTCATGGCAAGGCTTTAGTAGCAAATAAATCTGGCCAATGGAGATATAGGGTTGGTGGTTACAGAATATTAGCGGAAATTAAAGACGAAGAAGTTATAATTTTGGTTTTGCAGATTGGGCATAGAAGAGAGATTTATAAGTAATTTTTAAATCCTTTACATTCAGTTATAAGTTAACTCCAGTTCTTGGCAGAAGTTTTTATTGTGACTACAAAAATTAAAAATTTTTCCACGAAAATGGATCACTTTTAAATAGTCACTGGTTAGAATAAACAATATTAACCATCAATGTATTTCTTTTTACAAAAATATTAAAGAATACTCGTCAATTTCAGCAATTTTTGAATAGCATTACGTGAATACACGTCAAAAAGTGCGTTTTTTGACGTGTATTAGATTTTTAAATTATACAGATACGGTACGCATTATGCACAGACAGACAGACAGA
>ERZ1034739.142-NODE-142-length-25632-cov-9.863432_pt1 | contig 25632 bp, 28 predicted proteins | sample MGYA00520636_ERZ1034739 | MGnify/ENA primary metagenome ERZ1034739 (study PRJEB33766, sample SAMN09781703) | gut metagenome | biome: gut microbiome | host: Homo sapiens | place: Madagascar | study: EMG produced TPA metagenomics assembly of the PRJNA485056 data set... | reverse complement strand
TCATAGAATTGGCGATATTATTGTAAATAATATGGAATCCCCAAAAGAAAAGGATATCAAGTTTGTAAAATTGTTACTTGAAATTGGGGTGAGATTAAATATAAATGTCGATTTTTATAAGGTTAAGTTGGATAAATTGGCATTAGCTTAACAAAATTAAAAATGTCAGGATTGGTAGAAATCCTGACATTTAATTATATTTATTATACTATTTACTGAATTAAATTTGGAAAAGAAAAATCAGGTTCAACAGGCGTTTCTGTTTTAAATACATCTGTTGTTGGGGATTTTTCCAATCGTTCAGTAAACATCTTTTTTGAAAAATATTTGTTTAAATCATCAATACTTGATAGTTCAAGTTTAGATGGATTTTGCACTTTCCCTTTATTTTCCTTTGCATAAGCTTGCATTGTTTTCCCAAAAAAGCCTTTATCAAATGAATTTAAACTGTTTACTTTGAAAGTCATATGTTTTCTCCTTCTACTTTTTTTATATAAAAACCCCACAAAATATTTTTTGCGGGGTTTTATGAAATTTTTTCAATTTTTATGCTTTGACAGATTTGATTTCTTTTTCAACTATTGTCAAAATTTCATCTAATTTAGATGCGTCTTTTACTCCACCTTGAGCAAAATTTGGACGTCCTCCGCCGTTTGCTCCTGTTGCTCTTGCAATTTCGCCGACAAGTTTACCTGCATTGATTCCTTGTTTTACAAAGTTGTCAGAAACTTTAACTGCAACTGTTGTTTCACCCGCAAGAATAATTACGCTATTTCCAAGTTTGTTAGACAAATATTCTAAACCAATTTTAATACCTATTGGTTTTAAACCTTCAACTTTAGAGATGAACAACTTGCCACCTTCAATGTCTTGAGCTTTTGAAATAAATGATGCAAATTTGTTTCTAGCATTTTCTTCTTCAAGTTTTTCTATATGTTTTTGGAGTTCTCTATTTTCATCAGAAAGTTTTTCAACACGTTCTACAACTTCATCAAAGTGGGATTTGAATTTTGTAGAAAGTTTGTCTATTTCTGTAGATTTTGCATTTAAGTATTCAATTGCTGCTTTTGATACAACAACTTCAATACGTCTTGTGCCTGCTGCGATTGCACTTTCAGAAATTATTTTGGCAAGTCTTAGGTCAATCAATTGACGTGCGTGTGTACCGGCACAAAATTCTTTTGAAATGCAATCAATACTGTTAGGTGTTTCTTTTTGGATTGACACAACTCTAACAGTGTCTCCGTATTTTTCTCCAAATAGAGCTGTTGCGCCTGTCATTTCAGCTTCTTTGATGCCCATAACTTTTGTCTCAACATTGTAGCCTTCGCCAATCCATTTGTTCATCAAGTTTTCTGTTTTTACGATTTCTTCAGGTTTCATTGCTCTTGAGAAAGTAAAGTCAAATCTCATACGGTTTTCTTCAACATAAGAACCTGCTTGTTTTACCTCTGAACCAAGAACTTTAACAAGCGCAGCTTGTAGTAAGTGAGCTGATGTGTGGTGAAGTCTGATTTCTTCTCTTCTTGGCACATCAATTGATGCTTTTACAACATCACCGATTGTAACCTCTCCGTTTAAAATGTTGCATCTGTGAACATATAAGTCATTTACTTTGAAGGTTGTTAAAACTTCGGCTTTTAGGTTGGCGCTTTCTAAGTATCCGCTATCGCCAACTTGACCACCACATTCTGCGTAGAAAGGAGTTCTGTTTAATACGATATCAACATATCCTTCACCTTCTACTTGAGCTAAAATTTTTGCATCAGAACATTCATTTTCGCTATAACCGATAAATTCAGTTGAACCAACTTCTTTTTCGATTTTTGCATATTTCATATCCCCTGTTACGCTGATTTTAGCCGTTGCAGCTTTTGCGCGTTCTTTTTGCTCTTGCATTGCGGCTTTAAACCCTTCTTCATCAATTTTTAAGCCGTTTTCTTCTGCAATTTCTTTTGTCAATTCAAATGGGAAACCGAAAGTATCATAAAGTTTGAATGCACTTTCTCCGTCAATATCTTTTTTAGCATCGATAAATTCATCAAGCATTTTGTAACCTCTATCAAGAGTTTTTGCAAAACGTTCTTCTTCTTTTTTGATTGTATCAATGATTTTTTGTTTATTTTTAACTAAATCAGGATAAGCTTCGCCATAGTTTTCAACGATTATATCAACCAACTTATATAAAAATGGCAATTCCATTCCTAAGATTTTTCCGTGGCGTAATGCACGTCTCAAAATCATACGCAAAACATAACTTCTTCCTTCGTTTCCAGGAATAACACCATCAGAAATTAAGAATGATACGCATCTTGCGTGGTCAGTGATAATTCTTAGAGAAACATCTGTTTTTTCAGATTTTTTGTAAGGAACACCACTCATTTCAGAAACTTTATCCATAATAGGTTTTAATAAATCTGTTTCAAAAGTTGATGCAACTCCTTGACATACCATAGCAATACGCTCTAAGCCCATGCCAGTATCAACGTTTTTCTTACCTAGAGGGGATTGGTTACCTTCTTCATCTTGGTACAATTCTGTGAACACAAGGTTCCAAATTTCAACCCATCTGTCACATTCACAAGTATCAATACCACAATTAGGGTCGTCACATTTGTACTGTTCACCTAAGTCGTAGTGGATTTCTGAGCAAGGTCCGCAAGAACCTGATGCGCCAGGAGGACCCCAGAAGTTGTCTTTTTTCCCTTTACGTTTAATTCTTTCAGCCGGAACACCTACACTTCTCCAAATGTCGAATGCTTCATCATCGGTTTCGTAAATGGTAATCCAAAGTCTATCTTTGTCCAATTTTAAAACTTCGGTTACAAATTCCCAAGCCCAAGGAATAATTTCTTTTTTGTAATAATCGCCAAAAGAAAAGTTCCCTAGCATTTCGAAAAATGTGTGGTGGCGTGGTGTCCTACCTACGTTTTCGATATCTGAATCTTTACCGCCTGCTCTTGCACATTTTTGGCAAGAGGTTGCTCTTGCAGGTTCGTAAGGGCAAGGTGTAATTCCTAAAAATATTGGTAAGAATTGCAACATGCCTGCTGTTGTCAACAATACTGTAGGGTTGTCAGGTACAAGACTTGAACTTTCTACAACTGTATGTTGACGTTTATTTTTAAAATAGTCTAAATATAATTTTCTAATTTCATTTCCGCCTAGCATAATCTATAATTTCCTTCTTTTAATACTACTTTATGAGAAAATTATATATTAAACATGCCAAGTTGTAAAAATAAAATCTGATATTTATACTATTGTGACGGAGTTTTTACCAGTTGGAACGAGTGATAGTTTGTTTACCGTTTTTGTCATACATTTTGTCTTTGTACCAAATGCCTTGAAATTCTTTTTCTGGACCGTACATATATTGCAAATCTTTTGAGGCAAAATAAATTGCACTTTTTAATTGCCCTTTTTTATCATATTGCATTGATGTGTAAGGAAAATTTGGATATTCTTTTGACATTACATCTGTGTAATATAATTTGCCATAAGCGCTATAATAAAATGCATTTGTCGGATTGTTTTTATATTGGATTGCATACATTACAAGAGTATTTTTTTTGAAATAAAATGCGCAATATTTAGCATCTTCATCTTCCGTAACTCCATTATTTGTTAAGAAATAGTGGTGCTTAAAATCTTTGTCTTTAAAATATTTTGCAAATTGAGTTTGAAATTGCTCTTTCGAAAAGTAAATATTACTTGAATTTTCATCAAATAAAAGCTTTTTGTAGTAATCAATGTTAGTATCTCTTTGAGCCTGTGAAATATCAAGCCAATCAAATGTCACTTCAGCATGAATCGGTTGCGTTTCTATGGTCTCAGAAATTGTATTAATCGGTTGTTCCACATCATCAAGACTAGTGATATTTTCAACAGCTTTTACTTGTTGAGGTAATAGCATTACTGACAGTATAAATAAAGATAATACAAGTTTTTTCATATTCCAAAACTCCTACATTTTATTATTTAACATTTTGAACGCAAGACGTAATTTTAGAGAAAATAAATTATCTTCTTCTTGAAATAAATTGTTTTCATTAACGGCATATTCTTCAGGTTTAATTATTCCGTTTATTTCAAAACCTAAAAATTCATTGTTTGCCCCACGTTTTGATTTTGTTGAAATTGCATAAACAAAAGCTGCCATATCTGATTTGTCAATTAAATTGTCCCCAGTGGGTTCACCATGTGCAGATATTTTTTTGAATGCATTTTTTATTTGAATTTTTATTTTAGTCAGATATTCAGGTTTATTCATCACGTCATATCTGCCAAATCTGTATTTTAGCATATATTGTTCATATTGAGCATAATCAAGTTTCCCAGTAAGATTGCGAGTTTCTCTTGCCATAAATAGCAAGTAAGATTCTGCAAGTGATTGGATTTCTTCTTTAAAAGTTGTGTCTAATTCTTTTATTTCATCAGGTGTTTTGTCAGGCTTGGAGGCTAGCTTTCTCCAAGAATCAGGTACAACGTCAAATTGTTCTGCTTTTGGATTTGTTATTCCGCTTTGTACAACCATATCGTTAATAATAAGGGCAAAAGCCTCTCCGAGTTCGACATTACCGCCGGACAATTCCTTCAATATTGAAGTTCTTTGAGTATTTTGCCCAAAATTTTGCATTATATTTTGTTATCCTAATTAGCTGATATCCCAACGTCCGCAAGTGCCACCCCAACGAGCGATAATGTTACCTTTGACGTCTTTAATTTTTTCAACATGTTGAACTTCGTTTACACCTTCAACAATTGTAATAACTTCACAATTGTTAGAACATCCTGTGCAAGCGCATGTAATAGATGAAAAATGCATTTCGGCAACATTCCAACCTTTGAATTTTGTTGGAGTTTCTGTGTATTGATGATTTTCCATCGCAAGTAATGCTGCACCGATAGCCCCCATTGTTTGGTGGTTTTCAGGAACAACGATTTTTGTGTTCAAAGCTTCCTCAAAAGCTTTAACCATCCCGGTGTTTGTTGCAACACCACCTTGGAAAGATACTGTTGGTAAAAGTTCTTTCCCTAAAGCCAAGTTACTTAAATAGTTTCTAACCAAAGCTTGGCAAAGACCGTATAACAAATCCTCAACTGGATATCCTAATTGTTGTTTGTGGATAAGGTCACTTTCTGCAAATACACCGCATCTGCCTGCGATTCTTGCTGGATTAGTAGAACGAAGTGCGGTTTCTCCAAATTCTTCAATCGGAACATTCAATCTTTGTGCTTGGTGGTCAAGGAAACTTCCTGTTCCAGCGGCACAAACTGTGTTCATTGCAAAGTCTGTAACAATACCATCACGCAAGATGATGATTTTACTGTCTTGACCGCCGATTTCAAGAATTGTTTGAACTCCTGGAATATTTGTGCTCGCAGCAACGGCATGGGCTGTGATTTCGTTTTTAACTACATCAGCTCCAACTAAAGAACCTGCAAGTGCACGTCCTGAACCTGTTGTACCAACACCTTTTACATCGTATTCGGTAATTCTTTTTTCATACAATCTGTTCAAACCTGTTTGAACTGCCATAACAGGTTTGCCTGCAGTTTTAAGCATTACGCTGTCAACATATTTGCCTGTTTCATCAACAAGAGCCAATTTTGTTGTAACTGAACCTACGTCTATCCCTAAATATACTGTTAAACTCATTTTTTCTTCCTTTACTATAACAGTACTATGATAGCACGAACATTCTTGTTTTTAGCAAATTTTTAAAAATATTTGTTTACACTGTTAACTTAGTGCATAATGTCGTTTTTGTTTAGTTCGCCGATGTAGTTTATTGGAGTTTCGTTTGGCATTTTTTCAAGGCAATCAGAGAGCATTTCTTCAATTTTAGAAATCTTAAAAGAATCACTCATTGTTTTGATTTTGGTAATTATATCAAATGAAATATTTTGTCTTAATGCAGCTTCCATTATGTAATATCCTCCACCGAAATTTTGATTTAGCTATACATTACATATACCCATTTTTTAATTAATCATAACATTGTTTTAAGATATGTAACGAAGATGGTGCAAGAAGGTTTATGTAGGGTGCTTTTGCCACCAAAAGCACACCTGCACGGAGTGCAAGAAAAAGAAAAGTAACCCTCCCTCTCAAGTGGTGAGTGAGTATGTGACTTTCGTAGGAACAGAAATTAATCTCCATTATTTATACTATTAAACTTTTTTGAATTTTACACTATACTATTTGTATGAAGAAAATATTATTTACATTATTGTTAGTATCTTTATTTTTGCCCTCAATCAATCTGTCTTCAGATGCAGCATTGGTGTCAAACAGAACTTATAGAGCTGAGCAGAAAAAAGAAATTAAACAAGATATCAAATTAATAAAAGAACTTTTTGCAACACATGAGCTTGCGGCAAACAAGCATGATGTCAAGGCTTTAGAACATTTCTATGCCGATAATTATATGAATAATGACGGCTTTGATAAAAAATCTTACTTTAAAAGTATTGAATCTACTTGGAAAGCTTGTGATGATTTGACATATAATACAAAGATTTTATCAATCAATGTCAATGGAGACCATGCCAGCGTTTATGTGGACGAGATTGCATCTGGTACTATTACTGAAACAATTGATAGTATCCCAATTTCAGGTGAAATTCATTCAAAATCAAAAGGAATTTATCAATTAATAAAAATTAACGGTGTTTGGTATATCTCAGGTGAAACTTCTTTATCAGATGAATCATCCTTGCTATATGGTGAAGCTCGATTTACTAATATTGAGTTGCAAGCACCTGAACAAGTTGGAGCTGGTGAGACTTATACTGTCTCATTAAAAGTTGATGCGACTCCAAATACATTTATCGTTGGTTCAATTGACCATGACCCTGTTACATTCCCTTCAAAAACTCCGCAAAGTGAGTTGAGAGCTTTGCCGAAGTCACAGTTTTTGGAACGTTTAATTAAGGCAAATTCTGACAATATCAACGAATATGCTATTGCATCACTGGCTATTTCAAAGGTTAATAATGTCGGTGGGGATAATTTCAGAGTGTACATGGCAGGTTTGGCATGTGTAATGAAACGTGTTAATGTTGTGCCAAAAAATAATTTTATCAAATTAGAGGATTAAGATGGATAAATCAATAGGAAAATATTTGTTTTTTATAGCCTGTTTTGCATTTTGGCTGTTTTTGGCTTTGTTTTCATCAAAGTTAATTGTGGATAATTTGACATCAGGTCATCATTATTCAAATGCAGTATTTAATTTGCATTACTTGAAAAATACAGGTGCCGCATTTAGTTTGTTGCAAAATGCCAGAGAGTTTTAAATAATCGTTTCAATTGTTGCGGTTACGCTTTTGTTTATGTATGTTCATCATCATATCAAAAATATCCATTTTATTTCAATTTCATTCATTTCACTTCTTTGTTCAGGAATTATGAGCAATTGTCATGAACGAATTGTTCTTGGTTATGTGAGAGATTATATTCAATTGAATTTCGTAAATTTTCCAGTGTTTAATGTTGCAGATATATTTATTACACTGGGGGTAATTGCTCTTGTTGGAATTTTACTTTTTTACAAGGGAAGATAGTTTATGCTTTTGACGATTGATGAAAATACCGATAATACCAGACTGGATGTATATCTGTCTGATTTGTATGAAGGTGTTTCGCGTTCAAAAATTCAAAATGCGATAAAGTCAGGTAAAGTTCTTGTAAACACTCAAATAAAAAAGCCTTCTTATGTACTAAAAGAAGGTGACAATGTTGAATTTGAAAATTTGATTGAAGAAAAAAGCTTAAATATTGAGCCAGAAGATATTCCGTTAGAAGTTGTTTGGGAAGATGAAAATATGGCTGTTGTAAATAAGCCATCAGGCATGTTGACTCATCCGACACCACTAGAAACATCTGGGACTTTGGTTAATGCTCTGTTGTATAAATATGGTGTTGACGGTTTGTCAGATTTGAATGGTGAGTTTCGTCGCGGAATTGTCCATAGATTGGACAGAAATACTTCAGGGCTTTTGATGATTGCAAAAAATAATAAAGCGCATGAATATCTTGCAAACTTGATTAAAAATCACGATATGACAAAAAAATATCATGCAGTTTTGAAAGGCGATTATCCGCTAGATGAAGATGTGATAAATGAACCTATAGGCAGACATAAAACTCAACCGCACAAAATGACTGTTACGCCTGATGGCAAACCGAGTACAACAATTTTGAAAGTCCTTGAACGATTTAAGGAGGCAACGTATGTTGAGTTGACTCTTGTAACAGGTCGAACTCATCAAATACGTGTTCATGCAAGTTTTAGACACTATCCTGTCTTTAATGATACTTTGTATGGTGCAGGGCAAGGCAAAATTAAGACACAAGAGCAGGTTTTGCAGTCGTTTTATTTGAAATTTGCAAAACCATTTTCAGCAGAGATAATTGAACTTGAAATTCCACCGGATGAAGAATTATTCAAAGTGTTGACTTACTTTAGAAACAGGAGAGTTTAATATGAAAAAAATATATTTAGGTTTGAGTATTGTATTACTTTTGTGTGTAATTTATTTGGCGATGGTAAATTTCAATAATTACGCGTTGATAAATGTTCTTTCCGGCATGGATATTCATAGAGATGGCTTGGTGGCAAACGGTCAATATTTGGCAAAAGCTGTTAGGATTTCTACATACACTGTTTTGATTTTGCTATCAGGTATTTTTGTTGGTGCCGGAACAGTATATATGTTTTTGTCCGCGCAGAAAGAAAAAGTTAAAGCTTATCAAAGAGAATTGGAGAAAACTTCAATTTCCGGTTTGGATAATGCTTCAAGGGTAGAAGTTTTGGAAGCTAAAATTAAGACATTGGAAAAAGCTTTTAATACGGTTATTGATGAACGCACAAAACTTGAAGTTCAAATTAAAACACTTAATGCAGAAATTGATAATTTGAACAAAGGCTAGTCAAGGGGTAAAGATAACCTGTTACTTTGTCGGTATAATAAACCGACCTGCAAGCTGCGATTGAACACCTTAATGTCACCCTGAACTCGTTTCAGGGTCTCTAATATTACAAACATGTCTATGTCATTCAGAGTTTATTCCGAAATGGCTTATAAAATTTCAGGTGGGCTAGTGAGCCCGCCCTACTTAAACAAAATGACCAGACTTCAACTAATTGTCATATTAGTCAGTAGGTTGGCTTTACTAAGTCGACAAATTTATCTCCTTTTGACAATCTTTTTAAAGTAATCTGCATCAACTTTTGCATAATGAGCGCATGACATGCCAAATACCATTGGAGTATAATTTGATAATTCATCATCTGCTTGATTTATTATCTTGTCATAGTCGCAATATTGTTCACCGATATAATTTGTTCCAATATCGCCCATCGTGTGTAATTCATCATTTACTAATTGAAAAGTAAATGTGTCAAAACCTTCCATATTAGGTTGGTTTTTGATACCATTTAAGTCAACTGTAACCATAACATTTGAACTGCCTACCATATTTTCAAACATCAATAGTGTACCATCAGGCAACAGGATTTGACCATCGTCTAAAAACCACCAATTTATTCCTTTGTATAAAATTTTATCTCTTCTGGAGTTATAACATAGTGGATTGTTGCTGGCACACACAGATGCACCTGCCAAGTAATTCGCAAAAATTTTGTAATATGAACTACCATCAATGTATGATTTTGGGTCTGTTGAAATTTCATCATCTTGCATTCTTTTAAATACTTGTTGGATTGTCGAATAAGACTTTAGAAATTGGGATTTTAGTCTGGCTGCTCTGTAATTATTTATAAGTGCAGGAATTGTAATTGCTGCAACTACTCCAATAATCCCAAGTGTTATTAAAACTTCTGCTAAAGTAAAACCCAAATATCTTTTATAATTTTTAATGTTCACATTTACCTCCTTGCTAGAACTTATAAGTGCACGTCATGAGACATGATAAGTTACCACAAATAAAATGTCAATATAGTAAAATTGTATTGTATGATTGATGGCAAAAATTTGTTAGAACAATTAGGCAGAAATATCAAAGCTGAGCGTGTACGGTGTGGGTACACACAAGAATCGTTTGCCGAAAAACTTGGAGTAACACGAGAATACCTGAGCAGAATTGAACGAGGTCAGGAAAACATGTCGATTTTAAAAATTTTGAATCTTGCCGTTAATTTAGATACTGATATCAGTAATCTTTTAAGGTTTTAAGAAATTCTGTTAATAAATTTATTTTTTCTGTTCCAATTGCGGTAAAATCAACTTGATAATTATTATTTAACAGTAGGTGAAATTCTGCCTCTTGAAATACAACCATACTGTTGTTCATAAAAAATACAACTTGGGGTTTCTTTTTTTGAACACGGAAATCTTTGATTTGGTCAAACAAAATGGTTTGATTGTTGATTGTGATTGAATTTTCATTTATTTTTATAGAATCTTTATTTTTAAGCTTGTTTATAATCAGTAACCTTGGCAAATAAATAGCTGTAAAAATTCCGATTGAAATTATTGCAGGAATAAATTGGATTCGGTGCAAACAATACAGGTATGAAATAAACCCTGCAATAAGGATATATAGCGTAATTATTCCTATAACAATCATTATTGGACGTTCGTCAGTGTTGGGTTTAAATTTATTGTTCATTCATACTTCCTGTATTGTTAATTTTTAGTTACTTCTTTTACATTATATTTATCCATAAGGTTATTTTTCTTGTTTGAAGATATCATTGCACCAACACCAAGTCCGGCGATTACACCGCCTGGAATTCCTAAAATTCCCCATAGAATTGAGCGTTTGTAGATGCTTGTTATCCATCCGAGCATGGAAAATGCTGCAACAAAAATCATAGTCATATTGAACAATTTCTTTTCTTGTGAATTGTATTTTTTTACAAATTCATCAGCCTTTGTCTGTTCAATTTCATAGCTTGGTGTGCTTTGAGGTCTATCCGGACTTTTTCTAAAATCCAGTCTGACCCTTCCGTTATCAATATTTGGACCTATCTGTAATCTCATATTGTAACCTTAACTCTTCTTATTTGATTTTTGAATTACCTTATTTTCTTAATAGTTTTGCTGACAATCTATTAAACAACTCGCCTGCATATTCCATTTTGAATAATAAATTTAGTGGAATGTAAACAATCAAGCAGATAATTGCTATTAAACTTATTTTCGTAATTTCAAACGGAATTTTTGCCAAGTGTACAAATTTGTCAAATTCAAATGCACACAAGTAGCAAACTCCAAGTGTTATGATACCTGCAATTGTCATTTTTAACAAGTTTGTGAACAAAGATTTATAATCCATTTTCATTTTCTTTGTAATCAAAACCCCAAGTACAAATCCGTTGAACAGAGTTACAAGTGATGTTGATAGCGTGATACCACCAATTCCAAAATGCATTTGAGAAATCAATATCCAGTTTAGTAATAATTTCAATACGATTGATGAAAAAGCAACGATAAACGGTGTTGCAGAATCATTGAACGAATAGTACACTCTTGTGATTGAGTCTCTAAATACATACGGAATAATAGATACAGATAAGAACCAAAGTGCTTCTGTTACCATAAATGTTGCGTTTTGGTCAAATACACCATGTTCAAATACCAAACGTACAGCATCCATTCCGACAACTAAAATTCCGATGATAATCGGAATTGCACCGAAAAATAAAACACCTACACCTTTATTAAAGTAATTTCTTATTCCTGCATAATCTTTATCAGCAACAAGTTTTGCAAAAATTGGAAATAATGGTACTAAAAATGCGGTGACAAGTATCCCTACAGGGAATTGAAAAACTCTGTTTGCGTAACCTACAGCAGTCCATGCCCCTTCGGAAATAGAAGATGTGAAAAACATATCAACATAAATGTGAATTTGTCCGACTGTCGAACTCAACACTGCTGGGAATAAAAGTTCGCAAATCTCTTTGAAATGCGGATTGTTTGTAAATTCAAAATTAGGTCTTAGTCTGTAACCAAGTTTTCGGATATTAGGATATTGGATAATCAATTGCAAAATAGCACCGATAGTTGTTGCCCACGCAAGAGCATACCCCTTTTGGTCGTTCGGTACTGCAATAACCACTCCAATGATTGCCAAACTCATAATTATCGGAGATAAGTTTGGTAGCATGAATTGGCGATAAATAATTAAAATCCCATAATAAATTCCGACAATTCCACCGATTACAAGCAATGGTGTCATAATTTTCAAGTGAGCAGCTGCAAGATTTACCATTTCCGCAGAGCCGCCTGATATAATCAACCCCATAATTTGTTTAGGAAATAAAAATATTATAGCTGACAAAATCAGAAAGAAAATAATTGTTGCATTCATAAAGGTTGAATACAATTGGTTTACTTCTTCTGTCGGCTTTTCTGTCAAGTTTGGTATTAGTTTAGAAAATATTGCAACTGTTGCACTGTGGAATGGGCCACCTACTCCACCTAACAAAATCAATGAAAGAGACGGAATTTGATATGCGTAATAATAGGCATCAGATACAAGTGATGCACCGTAATAGTTCGCGATAATTATATCTCTGACAAATCCTATTAATTTACTTACAATTGTTACTACTGCGATTAGCCAAGCTGCTTTTAAAACACTTGGAGCTTTATTTTCTTTAATCGTTGATTCTGTCATCTTTTCCAACCAATTCTATATATAATCTTACTGCTTTATTTGCCCCTTGTTTTTCAGGGTAGTGGAATTTCACACAATTCATTCCTCTATTTAAGTATTTTGACAAGTTTATTGTGTTATATCTTTTTGTTGTGTCAAAATCTATTTTTTCATCAACATTATTTATCGTTGCGTCAATATAATTTACTTTGTATTTGTTATCTACAACAAGAACAGCTCTACCATCTTTTGCATAAAAGTTTTGTGTTAGTGAGCTTTGGGTGCCGTTAGAAGATAATATTGCAGGCTCTGTTGCTAGTGAAATTCCTGTATAATAGTGTTTCAGGATTTCATCATAAGTTTTGTTTAGCTCCTTGCCCATATAACCTGCGCCATATTGGCTCATGCCTACACCATGTCCAAATCCGCCACCGTAAGCTTTGATATAAATTAAGTCTCCATTATCATTGTATTCGTGTTCAAATACAACATTGGCACTTGGCAAAGCTTTGCCGTCTTTTGTTAATAATCTTCTTATAACAAGTTCTTTTTGTACTAAGTAGTTTCCGTTATCTGTTTGGATTTCCAAGTCCATTATTTTGCCTGAGTTTCCGCGTTTTTTTACATTTAGTTTTTTTATGAAGCCGATAGTTTCCCCTTTTTTTACTGCTGGGTGAACAAATCCTGTTGCACTTTGGGCTGCTATGTTATTCTGTACGGCATTTTGAATTTCTTGACCGTTCCACTCTCTTTCCCAACGAAAATATGAAGATTTGACATCAAAAGATTTTGGCTTAGATTTGTAGAATTTTGCGGCAGCCTCTTCTGTATTAAGAGCTCCTAAATTGTTGTAATCAGGTTGTGCAACAAGGTAAGGTTTTGGCGGTGCCGGAAACTGTTTTGTTAGTGGGTCAGAAAAAGCATTTGAATAACTTTCTGTATAACCTCCAGCAGTTGATGAGTATTGCGCAAGTATCAAATCCCAATCGTAGATTGCCACAATTCCTGTTGTTTCATTTACGGCTTGGTTAGACAAATCTCGTTCCGTATTTGCACCAAAATAAACTTGGCTTGCGACAGAATCAACGACATCATAGTTCGGATTAGCTTTTACGCGTGGAGAAAGCACATAGTTTCTAGCTGCTACACTTTGAGCTTTTAATGCTTCTAAGCCAAAAGATACAGGCATTTCATTAGGGACAACACCTTTTAAATATTGTTCCAGTGGAAGAGAGTTCACAATATGGAATTTCCCATCTTTTGTTGTAGGTACAAGCTCAAGTTGTCCTCTATATATTGCATCCTTGCCTGCTCGTTTTAAACCTTGAACACCCATAAAACCAAAATCTGACTTAAAAATAATCGGTCCTGAAACCTTTGCAATTGTATTATTGTCAGCATCTGTCAGAACAAAGATTTTGCCAACCATTGAGATTTTTATTACGTTGTCATTTGAATATGTATTTATATAATTTTTATTGTTATAAACTTCAAATTCTCCGGTTCCGTAAATTGCTGCGTTTGCCCATTCATAGGAAGCGAAGTTGTTTGTACCGATTCCGACTCTGACTGTTTTTGATGGCGGAGTCGAAATATAATCGCCCATAACCGTATCTCTTGCTATTTGCAGTGTAGTACTAGGTATTTCACTAAAGTAGGCTGCTCTTGCCGGCATGGTGAGTAATAACATGTTTAAAAGTAACGCAATCCCAAACTTATTCATAAAAACATTATATGACAAAAATATTTGAGGGTCTCAAATAGTACGTTTTAAGTTAAGACCTATTTGTTCAGTTAGAGATTCTGAATAGCAAGAAATTTTTGTATTCATTCTTCATACAAATTTTCTAAGCTTTCAGAATGACAATATAAAAAGTTTAAGTAGGGTGGGCTCACTAGCCCACCTTTTTTAATTTTATGTATATTTTACCCCATTATCGGAAAAATTGTCTCAAGAGTAATATCAAGTGTTTGGCAGATTTTTATAACAACAACTATTGTTGGATTTGCTTTTTTGTTTTCTATCATATTCAAATATTTTGTTGAAATTCCAACGAGTTCGGCAAGTTTTTCTTGCGAAATCCTTTTTCTTAATCTCTCAATCCTGATGTTATCAGCGACTATTTGTAATATTTCCATATCTGCCATAATTCATATTTTATTCAAATTGACAGAACTAATGTATCCATGATAGTATATTAAACATGTAATATAGTTCATAAAATAGGATGATTTAGTTATGAAATTGAAATATAGTGCACAATGGTTGAAGAAAAAATGTGGTTTTACTTTAGCTGAGGTTCTAATCACACTTGGTATAATCGGAGTAGTTGCAGCGATAACAATTCCGTCTCTGATAACACAAAATAGGGCACGAGTTTTACGTTCGCAATATCTCAAATCCTATTCAATGATTTATCAAATGGTAAGATTGATGGAAAATGATGATGTTTCGCTTGATACAAGTGTCTTAGGCAAAATTCCCAACTATTTGAAAGGGACAACATATTGTGGTAATGCTGGTAACACTTTACGAGACCCAAAAGGAGATACTCTTTGTTTTCGTCTTGCTAATGGTGAATACAAAAGCTATGATGGCAAGACAACTGTTTATGCTTCATATATGGACGATGCGCAGTATGTCCTCCCTGATGGAACATTGTTTCTTTTTGAGTGGGATACAGTGCATTTTTCTGATGGCTCTCACTGTTGGATACATGTAGATATAAATGGGGTGAAAAATGGTCCAAATCGCTTTGGTGTTGATGTGTTTACCTTTCAGTTTACGGATGGCAAACTCTTAGCAATGGGTGATGAAGGTACAATGTATTCTGACTTAGACAGGTATTGTAATCTAAATGTTTCTAATAATTATAATGGACTTGCTTGTGCGCATTATGCCAAAGCTGATGCTGATTGGTTCAAAAAGGCAGTCAAATTGAAGTAGGAGTGAAAAATAATTAAAGGTTGGCTCCCTACTTTCTTGATGTCGGTATAGCAATGCCGACCTACAAAGGCACATCAGTTATTGTCATTCTGAAAGCTTAGAAAATTTGCGTGAAGAATGAATGCATAATTTTCTTGCTATTCAGAATCTCAAATTTAACAAATAGGTCTTAGTTTAAAGCGTACGATTAGAGATTCCGAAACAAGTTCGGAATGACAGTTAAAGTAGGGTGGGCTAACTAGCCCACCAGTAAAAATCTTACTTTGCCTCGAGGGTTGTGCCTTCTTTGGTATCTTTTACGATAATACCTGCTTCATCAAGTGCGATTCTGATTTTGTCTGCAATATCCCAATTCTTTTCTGCACGAGCCTGTTTTCTCACTTCAAGAATCTCATCAATAGATGAAAATTCTTTGTTTAAGGCTTTTGAAACATTTGCAACACCTTTTTTTAATTCATCATCTGTCAATGCTGCTTTTTCAAATGTAAAGCCAAGTGTTGTTCCTAATTTATACAAAATTGTGTAGGCATCTTTTTCACCTTTGTTTGCTTTTGTCGCAAGGTCAAATAAAACTGCCAAAGCTTTTGAGGTGTTCAAATCTTCATCCATAGCCTCTACAAATGCTTTGTATTCCTCTGTTTTTGTAATATCAAGGTTTTCATCAAGTGGAGTTTGTTTTGCATTAGTAAGACGTTTTGCACCCGCTTGTGCTGCAGTTAGAGCTTCGTCTGAAAATTCTACAGGCATTCTGTAATGGTTTGTCAAGATGAACAATCTAAGAGTGTTTGCATCATAATTTTTTAGCATATCATCAATTGTAAGAAAGTTCCCCAAAGATTTTGACATTTTTTCTTTGTTAATGGTAACAAAGCCGTTGTGTAACCAGTAATTTACGAATTTGCAACCGTTTGCACATTCAGATTGTGCGATTTCATTTTCATGGTGTGGGAAGATTAAATCTGCTCCACCTGCGTGAATATCAATTGTTTTTCCCAAATATTTTCTGCTCATTGCAGAACATTCAATATGCCATCCCGGACGTCCTACACCCCAAGGTGATTTATAACCGAATTTTTCATCTTTTTTCCACAATGCAAAATCAAGTGGGTCTTCTTTCTGTTCACCTACTTCAATTCTTGCTCCGCTTTCAAGTTGGTCAATCGGTTGTTTTGAAAGATATCCGTATTTAGGGAATTTCTTCACTCTGAAGTACACATCACCGTTTGCCTCGTATGCATAGCCTTTTTCTATCAAAACTTTTACCATAGCAATCATTTCGCCAAGAGTTTTTGTCGCAAACGGCTCAATATCAGGTTTTAATGTGTTAAGAGCTTTCATTGAGTTTTCAAACTGTTTGTACCAGTATTGCGAAACTTCAGTTGGAGTTTTGCCTTCTTTGTCAGCTTTTTTCAAAATTTTGTCATCAACATCGGTTACGTTTCTGCAATATGTAACATCATACCCTTTGAATTTTAAATATCTGTATAAAACATCCCAAGTAATATAACATCTTGCATGTCCCAAGTGCGCGTAGTCGTATACGGTTGGACCACAAACATACATTTTTACTTTGTTTTCTTCAATTGGTTTGAATTCTTCGATAGTATTAGAGTAAGAGTTAAACAGTTTCATAAAAATTTCCTCATTTTTGTATTTGCTTACAATATTATCACAAAATAAATTGTGAAAAAACTTAATATTTTGAAACTTTTTAGCAATTATTGAAAGTGAAAATACTTTGTATATACATACAGATAAACGGAGGATTTTATGGGCAGCGAATTAACAGTTGTAAATAAAGCACAACCAACCACAGACAACTTTAAAGTCAGAGTTGACGGTAATGTAAAAATACAGAATTTTAAAGGTAATCGTGGTTTAAATGAATATGAAACTCGGACTACTGTGAAAAATGGTCAAGTTACAAACTGGTTCAGATGGGGTGGCGCGAAAGCTCCGACAAAAGAACGTGCGCTAAATTTGGGCTCAAGTAACTTTACTTTGTTTGACAAATTGAGAAAGGCTGATGCTAAAGATAAAAAAGGTACAGTTCTTACTCGCTCTGATTTAGAGGCGGTAAGAAAAAATAAAAAATTGCAACAACAATTAGGTTTGTCTGCTGTCAGATATGATGCTAATGAAAAAGTTTATTGTTTAGTCGGTAAAGACGGTAATCAATTATACTTTGATTATGAATAATATTATCAGTCAGTTATGCTAAGCAAATCAAATATTTTAAATACAGGTTCGACAAGTTCTTGAACCTGTATTTCTTCGTCTAATTCCAGTGTAATTGTTGGAATATTGCGTTCAACTCCACAATATGTTCCAAAGCTACCAGGAGTTGGATAGCCGATACTACCCTCTGTCGGATAGTTTATAATTTGAGAAATCTTTTCTGCGATTTTTTTGGCAGGACCATCGTAATTGACAACTTTGTATGGTGCATGGAGTGTTAAAATAAGTTTGGGCTGATATTTTTCAATAATATCAATGACAAATTTTGTTTCAATTTCGCTTGCCGGACTTTTGCCTCCAAAATAAGCGGTTGTTTCATCATCGCAAGTTGCGTTGTCGCCTTCGTTTTTTCCCCAGTTTTTTGTTGGAAAGTTTCTGTTTAGGTCTACGTTGTTTGCGTTGACTCTAGTATTTACACTCATTCCGTCAGGGTTCAGGCATGGGATGAAAAGGAGTGAATTCCCCCCTCTCCCTATCCCTCTCCCACAAGGGGCGAGGGAACTAAGTATAAACTCAATTGTACCTTCCAAATTTGTTAATACCTCATTATTCCAAACACGTATAACTTTAAAGCCTTGGCTATTTAGGTATTTTGTACGCTCATTATCCTTATTTATTTGAGAGTCTTCGTTATGTCCGCCGCCATCTAGTTCAATGATTATTTTTTTAGCGAAACAAACAAAATCGACAATGTATTTCCCTATAGGTTGTTGTCTTTTAAAATGTAAGCCGTTTAGTTTGTTGCCTCTTACTACGTTCCAAAGTCTTTGCTCTGCATCTGTTGCGTTTGTTCTTAGCTCTTTTGCAAATTTTAGCAAGTTCTTAGACTGCAGCCCTCGCCCCTTGTGGGAGAGGGGTAGGGAGAGGGGGCTATTTGAGGTGGGGGTATTTGGGTTTTCTCTATTCAAATACTCCTCAATTAAATATTTTCCTTGAGGTTCATCTCCATGAAATACACCAATAATTAGTATATTATTATCGCTTGGAGTACCGATTAGTTCTATTTTGTTACCGAGTTTGGTTATTGTTGATTTTAAAATATTCATAACTGTATTTTAGCATAGTGATAAAGATTAATATATTTTATCTTTTGTGGAATAATCAAAAGTATGCAAATCTATTCTAATAAAGTTTTTAAAAATCCGATAAAAGTTATCAAAGCTTTTGATAGCGATAGTTTTGTTCAGGCGTTTAAAGAAATTGAAGCCCTAAAAACTAAGTATTACCTTGTTGGATACGTCAGATATGAGGCAAAAGACATTTTTTTAGGCAAGTATATTACCTCTAAAATGCCACTATTATATTTTGAAGTCTTTGAAAATTTTGAAAAATTTGAACCAAAACAGAAATCAAAAGATGTATTCTTATTTCCAAAACCTGATATAACTTTTGAGGAATATAAAAAAGGCTTTGACGCAATAAAAGACGAAATCGCTCGAGGAAACACTTATGAGGTAAACTATACATTTGATTTTAGTATTGACACTGAATATAGGGCAGATGAAATTTATAAATATTTTTTGCAAATCCAAAAAACACCATATAACGCTTTTTTGTCAAATGATTATGAAACGATTTTGTCCTTTTCTCCGGAATTGTTTTTTAGAAAAAATGGCAGGCATGTGTTGACTAAGCCAATGAAAGGAACAATTTCACGCGGTAAAACAGAAATAGAGGATAAGAATAATATTGAATTTTTGCAAAATGATGAGAAAAATCGAGCTGAAAATGTGATGATTGTTGATTTGTTACGAAATGATTTAGGCAGGATTTCAAAAGTCGGTTCGGTTAATGTTTCAAAACTGTTTGAAATTGAAACTCATAAAACCCTTCATCAAATGACTTCTGAGGTCGAATCAGAGTTGCGTGAAAATATTTCCTTGTATCAGCTTTTTGAGGCGATTTTCCCTTGTGGTTCAATTACTGGAGCTCCCAAAATCAGCACTATGAAAATTATTGAAAATGTTGAACTTGGAAATCGTAATGTTTATTGTGGGGCGATAGGTTTGATACATGGTGATTTTTGTGAATTTTCAGTCCCTATTCGGATTTTACAAAAGACAAAAGATTCAAAGGTATACAAATATCGTGTAGGGGGCGCTATAGTTTGGGATTCCGATGTTAAGGATGAATGGAATGAGGCTTTTGTAAAAACATCTTTTCTTTGGCAAAATACAAAGGCTTGGAAACTTATTGAAACATTAAATGTGAAAAATGGAGAGTCTGAATTTTTTGAAGAACATATTTCAAGGATGCGTAATTCCGCAAATGATTTGGGTTTTGAGTTTAATCCAAAAATTCTTAACTTAAAATTTGATAAAGATGGCATTTATAGGATTGAATTATCAAAAGCTGGTGAAATCCAAGTGGTTTTTAGAGAATATAAAGAATCAAAAATTGATAAAGTGATAATTTCAGAACAAATTGTAAATTCAACAGATGTGTTTTTGAAGCATAAAACAAATTATCGTCCATATTATCAATCTTCATTAGAAAAAATTAAACAAGGTGATATTTATGATGAAATCTTTTTCAATGAAAAAGGTGAATTAACAGAAGGTTCAAGGTCAAATGTCGTGCTGGAGCTTGATGGACAATTGTATACACCATCATTATCTTGCGGTTTGTTAAATGGCATTTACAGACAGTTTTTGCTTGATAGCGGAAATTGCATAGAAAAAGTTTTGACAAAGGCTGATTTATATAATGCCAGTAAAATTTATTGCGTGAATTCTGTGCGTGGTGCGAGAGAGGTCTTTTTATGATTTTGATTGATAATTATGATTCATTTACTTATAACATTGTTCAATATCTTGAAGAACTTGGAGTCACTCCTTGCGTATTCAAAAATGATGAAATAACGGTCGAAGAACTGGCAAAATTAAAGTTTGATTCAATAATAATCTCTCCAGGAGCAGGAAATCCTGATACCGCAGGAATTTGTATGGATGTGATTAAAAGTTTTTACAAAACAAAAAAAATACTTGGAGTTTGTTTGGGTTTTCAGTGTATTGCACAATTTTTTGGTGCAAAGGTTATGAAAGACAGTGCGCCTTGTCATGGCAAAGTGTCTGAAATTACTTGTATTAAACCTTCAAAGATGTTTGAAGGTTTGCCTGAAAAATTTTTAGTAACTCGATATCACTCACTAAAAGTTGATGAATCTACGATAAAATCTCCACTTGTTGAAATCGCAAAATACAAAAATATTCCAATGGCAATTGAGCATGAAATTCTTCCTATATACGGAGTCCAATTCCATCCAGAGGCAATACTATCTGAATATGGGCATGAAATTTTCGGAAATTTTATTCAAATAATGCATTGATAAAATCTTCAGGAACGAAAGCTTTCAAATCTTCCATTTTTTCCCCAACGCCAACAAGTTTTACCGGTAAATTCATTTCTTTTGCGATTGCAATAATAATCGCACCTTTTGCGCTGCCATCAAGCTTGGTTAGTGCAACAGATGTCAAATTTACAGCTTGTGCGAAAATTTTGGCTTGTTGTAAACCGTTTTGTCCCGTATTTGCGTCGATTACCAAAATGCTTTCTCTAAGCGCATTTGGAGCTTGTTTATCTATTACTGTTTTAATCTTTTTCAATTCTTCCATTAAGTTGAATTTATTCTGTAATCTGCCTGCTGTGTCAACCAAAATGACATCATAGTTTTCAACTTTTGCTTTTTGAATGGCTTCGTAGACAACAGATGCAGGGTCAGCTTTGTCTCGTCTTACGATATCAGCACCTGCTCGTTCTGACCAAATATTCAATTGTTCTTCTGCAGCTGCTCTGAATGTATCTCCTGCTGCAATTAGAACTTTTTTCCCCTCTTGTTTAAAGCGATATGCCATTTTTGCAATTAGAGTGGTTTTACCTGCACCATTCACGCCAGCAATAAAGTAAATGTTAAGTTCGCCATCTTTGTAATTTAATTCTGTCGAACCTGCATCAGATAATGTTTTTTTAAACTCTTCTTTTAAATAATCTTTTAGTTCCGATGGTTTTGCTGTTTTTTTTGCGCGAAGATTATCCACTAATTCTGCGGCATAATTAACACCTAAATCTGCACTAATCAATGTATCTTCAATATCATCCAATGCAAATTCGGAATACTGTTCATCTGTCGTATCAACGTTAGATAGTACGTTATCGACAAGATTTTGTGCGGTGTTAGAAACGGCATTTTTCAGGTTGTCAAATTTTTCTTTTATGAATCCAAACATACTATTATGTTAGCATAAATAATATCGTATGTCATGATGAGGTATTTTTTAGTCATGCTGAACTCGTTTCGGAATCTCAAATGAAAAGGAATTACCTAAGGGGTTTTCGGTAAGTGAAGAATAGATGAATAAATAGTAAATAGGCGAGCACAAAGTGCTCGCCTATTTACTTTATAACTTAAAATTTAGAATTAATACTTGATACCTTTATCAACAATTATTTTAGCTAAAATTCCATTAATAAATGTTGCGCTGTCTTCTGTTGAATATTTCTTAGCAAGTTCAAGAGCTTCATCTACAATAACCTTCATTGGTGCTTCTTTTACATATAGAAGTTCAGAAATTGCTATTCTCAAAATGTCTTTGTCCATTTTAACTAATCTGTCAAAGTCCCAACCGTTTGAGTATTCTTTAATCATATCATCAATTTCTTGGTGGTGTTGTTGAAAAGCTTCCGCAATTTGGATTGCGTAGCGTTTTACTTCACTTTGAGATTCAAGTGTTGTAAACTCAGCAATTTCAACAGCTAAAAGTGCTTTTTCTGCAACTTCAATCATTTCGTCAATTCTACCAGTCATATCTGATGTCATAGGTAGTGGAACAGGAATGTTTGCAGCTTCAATCGGTCTATTCAAATTGATTTCGTGTTCAGCTTCATAGTCATCGATTTTATTTTTCATATCAATTAGTGCACCTAATGATGTTTTTAAATCATCTTTTGCACTGTCAGACAAGATTCTTACTGATTTTAAAATAATGTCATCTAAATTTTCTTTAGAATAGTTTGTAATCTTTTTATCAAATTGTGAGAATAGGATAAAAGCTAATTCTCTGGCTGCTCTACGGGCTTGCATATTTTTACCTCTTAATTTTTCATATTTTACTATTTTGCAATTCCTATGCTATCATGAAAAATTTTTTGCGTAAAGAATACAGATAAAACCTTTGAATTTTTGTGGAGTTTAAATTAGCCCCTTTAGTATAATCTCCAGAGTTTCAAGTTTAGAGGTGTCATTTTTTATAGATTTTATTTGGTGGATTATTTTTCTGTAAATAATTTCATTGCTTTTTTTATCAGAAATTGCAAATAGGTCAGTCGCTGTGACATCTAAAACCTTGGTCAAATTTTCAAGAGTTTTAGCACTTGCAAAACCTTTTCCTGTTTCAATAAGGCTTAGTGATTTGACTTCAATTCCAAGAAGTTCAGCTAATTTGCTCTGAGTTAAATTTTTGGTTTTTCTTATCTTTTTTATGTTGTTACCTAAAATTTTGCAAATATTCTCTTCCATATCAACTCCATATTTTAATACTATGTTTAAGAAGAAATAAGTAAATTACATAGAATACCTTGACAATAGAAATAAAATACCTTATTAATGGAAATGTAATTACATGATTTCAGGAGAATTTATATGTGCAAATTTTTAAAAATAAGACGATGTGTAACATTAGCAAAAAGTACTACACACGTAAATTTCTCACCAATCAAAGTTAAGTATGGTTTTACTTTGGCAGAGATATTAATCACTCTTGGAATAATTGGTGTAGTTGCTGCGATGACAATTCCGACTTTGATAGCGAATACTCGTTCTGCACAATATCGTTCAACTCTCAAAAAGACAATGTCGACCCTATCTCAAGCTGCAAGAATGTCTCAAGCACAGTATGGATTTGATTTTGCTGGTATTGATGCAAAGTGTGGACAAAATGGTGGAGAGGAAAAACCAACAACTGTTATGACAATGTGCTCATTATTAAATGGAACATTAACAGGTGCAACATACTATGATGATATTTCAAAATTACCAATGACTAAAAATAATGAAAATAAAACATACTCCTTGGTTGAATTTCCATATTTTAAAAGTTTATATGGCGCAAATTTTCTACGTTTAATGCAAGGTTATGTTTTATCAGATGGTGTTATTGTTGCTTTTAATAAGAATTTGGGATATTCACCTTGTTCATTGCCAGTGGGGGTACCTTTTAAGGATACATATCAAACAGGAGTAGATGATTCTTTTATGTCTGATTGTGTAGGGTTTATTGATGTTAATGGTACGGCTCTTCCCAATAAGGAGGTTAGTTGCTCATCAGGTTCAAATAGCGTTAAATCTAAAAATTGTGTTGTAAAAAATGATGCTAAGCATTTAACTGATATATATCCGATACGTTTTCATGATGGGATAATAGAACCTGCAACAGCAGCTGCTAGATATGTATTAAGGACTGCCAAATAAAAAGGTGTCTTGTTAAATAATTTGTTGACGTATATAGAAATGACGAAATTTATAATATATCTATATATTCCTCAAATGTTCAATCGTAAGTTTTGGTTGAATTGTAATACCGATTGCATCAATTTGAAAACTTTTAATCTTATGTTCTGTTACGTATGACAAAACTCCTGTTTTGATATTTTGGTATTTCTTTGCGGTAATTGCTTCCATCGGTGTACCAAAAGCATTTGTTTTTCGGGTTTTAACCTCAATAAAAATATACTTTCCTTTTTGTTTTGCAATAATATCAATTTCGCAAAGTTTTGAAAAATGTACATTGCGAGCAACAATTTCATATCCGTTTTTTAACAGATATTCACAAGCCAAATCTTCACCTTTATTCCCAAATTCTCTGTTATTCATACCTATTGTTTAATTCCGCATCTTGCAAATTTAGTCAAATTGATTAAATCCTCAACATCATCAGGTGTAAAATTTTTACTCCAACGAGAAGGGGAAATATCTATTCCACCGCGTCTTGTGTAAAGTGCGCCTACAAATAATTTATCATTTTTATCCAATATATCAGAAAGTCGTTTAAAAATCATTTCGCAACATTCTTCATGAAAATGGTATTCTGAGCGGAATGATACCAGATATTTAACAAGAGATGATTCATTGATATGTTTTGTTGATTTGTAGTATATAAAAGCATCCCCAAAATCAGGTTGGTGGGTGACTCTACAATTTGAGCGCAAGGAGTCAAAAGTCAAATAGTATTCTTGTTTTTCAGCAGTTTGTGCTGTTTTTAAAACTTCAGGAGATTCTTTGAATTGAGTTACGTTTAAATTTGATTCATCAACAAAATTCATAATATTTTTAAATTTATCAAAAATTTCAATTTTTTGTGCATGATTATCTAAAAAGTTTACTTCAACTTTTGTTTTTAATTTTTCGCTCATGTCTTTTTCTATTGTCTTTTTACAAAGTTCAAGACAATTTTCAATATTTGAACCAATCCTTGTCATATTGAATGAATTTAGATAAAGTTTGAATGATTTAGATTCAATAATATACTCATTATCACAATTGTAGCGAAGTTTTAATACTCTTGTAACAGGAATTCCGTTTTGGGTCATTGCAGAAAATTCATAAGCGTGCCAAACATCCCAACCGAAAAACGGTAAGTTTTCTTGTTTTATGTCATAACGGTTTCGATTTTCAAATCTTGGCACTGCAACAAGAAGTGAAGAATCATAAGATGCTGCCCCTTCTACCTTTTTGCCCAAATATTTTGATGCGGTTGAATCTGTGATATTTTGAGTGTTCATATTTTGATAATAACATAAATATATTAAGACAAAT